>TARA_B110000037_G_scaffold65675_1_pt1 | contig 15979 bp, 11 predicted proteins | sample TARA_B110000037 | Tara Oceans TARA_B110000037 (sample SAMEA4397196) | marine metagenome | biome: Polar Biome; feature: [MIX] marine epipelagic wind mixed layer (ENVO:01000061); material: water (ENVO:00002006), including particulate matter (ENVO:01000060) such as... | depth 10-100 m
GTTGCTCAATATTGTTGTATTCTTTTAAAGTAATCAAATCCGTTTCTAACACCAAAACCTCAACCGATGATTGATTTTTAATTACTAGGTTTAAACCGAGTTTTATTTCTTCTAGCTCTTTATCAAACAACCATCTTTCTTGTTTTTTAAGTAACGACATTTTGCGTTCAACGCTGTACGAAACTTCATCTTGTTTTGATAAATATTTCAAATGATATTTGGAGTTCTGCTTCTCAAAAAATATCGATCCTTCGAATTGATTTTGCGAATATCCCACGCCAAGTATATTAATATCTCTTCCTGTTTTGCCTTCGGCATAATTAAAATCAGCCCTTATTAATGCATAGTTATCAAAAGCAATAATAAGCCGACCTTGATATATTCCACTTCCATCAGGTACAAAATCAATAATGTAAACATTTTCATTATTTACCCTGCTTCCTCCAACCAAGGTATAGTCATATTTTCCTGTTTTATGTAAAAACTCCCAGTGATTTTCGTTTTCAAAAGATTGAAATTTGAACTCCCTGCGTATATTCGACTTATAATACTTTAGCTTTTGAGTTCCATCTGCTAATGAATCTTCAGTTGAATCATTTTCTAGATTAATTTTCTGACTAAATATTCCAGTTTTTATTTTCCAATATTGTTCCTCGTAGGTCTCTTTGGCTAAATCAGTAAATATTTTCTCTATATCTTTTGTATTGCCAAAACCTTCTTCTTGCATAGATACCACCTTGATCGGGTTAATTTTAAATAGGTTTTTACCTTCTTCATTTTTAGAAAAATAAGCGTTTCCTAAAAAGTCAGTATACCAGATTATATCCTTCGAAACCTTCTGTTCGATCTCTTTAAACAAAGAGGCGTCTATGGTCTTTAAGGAGCTCCTGTTAAAATCAATTTCTAGTTCTTTGATATCTTGATTTTGCCTTTCACGAATAAAAACATTTTGCTGCCTTGAGGTCATCTCGTAATTTAAGGCCTGGTTTTCCAATACTTTTTTTACAATTGATTTAGGGTTTGGTGGTGCACCAAAAATTAGCATCTCGCCCAAGGTGTTCACTTTTTCAAGTAATTCAACATCAGCGTTTTGTTTTAAATCCCCAATAGTTATGTTAAAATCTTGATACCCTACATATTGAAATCGTAAGGTGTCAGTAAGCTCTAAATTTTGAACATTCAAAGAATAAAATCCATTTTCGTTACTTATTACCCCAACCGAATTATGTAACACATAAATGTTAGTATAGGGCAATCCATTTCCTGAATTTTTATCTATAACGACCCCTTCTACATGTATTGTTTCTGAATTAGAAACTTGTGCGTACATTTTTTTTTGAACCAACAGAATGAACAAAAGAATAATTGATAATTTGGTTAGTTTTAGCATGTATTGATTGAGAAGTCTTCTTGTAAATTTATCAGTTAAGTGGTCTTACTGTATTCCGTTTAAACTAGCAAATTCATCTAGAATTATAGATTTTGAAATGTATTGCAATATGTGTGGATAATTTTTTAACCCCCTTAATAGCATCATGATTTATTGAAGATAGTAAAATGCATACTTTACGTTTTTCTTGAGCTTTTACATTTAGCTTAATGTATTCATTCATAAACTAAAACCATTGATTATAGTCATTCTTAAATAGAATAAACAGTTTTGTTCTCGCCATGCTCGTTTACTCTTATTGGTTTGGTGAAATTATAAAAAAATCGTTCCGCTATTAATAAGAAACTCAAATTATTATTATACTATTTTATCTATCCATTATTTGCTTTTACTAGAATCACTTGATCGAGTCTAAAGAACATTTCAAATGGAATCTTGAAATTAAAATAGATTCAGCTTTTGTTACTTATCACCCCAACTGCGGTATTCAATACATATATCGGTATATGGTAACCTTCTCCCTCAACTTTGTCTGTGACTAATCCTTCAAATTGGATTGTTCCTCAATGAAAATCTTGTGACTTAAGTTTTGATGAAACAAAAGAATCAATAACAAAACAGAAATTAATTTCTATTTTTAGAATTCTAAAATTAAATTTGAAATATGCTAAAACAATGGCTTGCATATAGTGCCGTATATTCATTACCAATAATGGGGTTCATAAGCTTCAACTCCACGGGTGTTTTAACATTTTTACCAGTTATTGAGGCGTTTTTATTTATTCCTTTTATTGAGCTTTTATTAAAGCCTAATCACAAAAACCATTCAAAGCAAACTGAAAACAAACTACTCAACTCGAAAGTGTTTGATTGGATTGTTTATAGTTTAGTCCCAATTCAATTTATTATGCTGTTCATTTTTTTACAGTCTTTAAGCCAATTCAATATCTCAACGATTGACATTATTGGTAGAATTTTTTCGATGGGAATATTATGTGGGGTTACTGGTATCAACCTAGCTCATGAACTTGGCCATCGGATTAAACCATATGAACAAAATATGGCTAAGTTGTTACTGCTAACCTCTCTTTATCTGCATTTTATTATTGAACACAATTTAGGGCACCACAAGCATGTCGCAACCCCACTTGATCCTGCCACTTCTCGAAAGAATGAGACTATTTATGCATTCTGGTTACGATCTGTATATCAAGGTTTTATTTCAGCATGGAACATTATCAAAAAACAATTAAGAAGAAAAAATGAAAAAATTTGGAGCTTTAAAAACAACTTCTTACGATTTTTAATTTATCAAATCACATTTTTATTTTCAATCGCAATGGTATTCAATCTATTAACAGTTCTGTGTTTTTTGTGCTCAGCACTTATAGGAATTTTGTTGCTCGAAACGGTTAATTATATAGAACATTATGGATTAACTAGATTAAAACTTACCGAGTTTAGGTTCGAAAATGCATCTCCTAAACACTCATGGAACTCAGATCATCAACTTGGTAGATTTACTTTATTTGAACTCTCACGACACAGCGACCACCACTACGAGCCTCAAAGAAAGTATCAAGTACTAAGACACCATGAATCTAGTCCTCAACTACCAACAGGTTACCCAGGTATGATGGTGTTAAGTTTAATGCCACCTATTTGGTTTATGGTTATGAACGGCAAGTTAGATGCAATATGTAAATAACATTTACTTTTTGATATAAATTACCTTTCCATTATAAACTTCAAATTATATTTGTGTCACACAAAAAAAACAGAATTATGAGTTTAATGAACAAATTTGAATCAGGTGATGACAAACAAAAGAAAAGTCATGTAAAAAACTTGATTAAAATGGCAGCTGCCGATGGACATATTGATGATGTAGAAAAAGAGTTTTTATATAAGGTTGCAAAAAAATACAGCGTTGAGCCAGAAGAAGTTCAATATATTATTGATAATCCAAACGATTATGCTTTTGCCCCCCCTGCTACAAAAGAAGATAGACACGCCCAATTATTAAATCTCACGATTATGATGATGATTGATGACGTTATTGATGACAATGAAATGAGCATGCTAAAGAAGTTTGCTATCGGTTTGGGGTATCCTATAATGAAGGTTGATAAACTGATTAAGGTTGCTATTGACTGTGTTCGTGAAGATTTGGATGAAGATGATGCTATTGATAAGCTAGACGAAGCTTAAGAAATAAACTTAACTAAACAGTATCGGCTGCTTCAAGGCATTTTAAAGTTAGTTTTTGAGCTTCTAAATGTTTTGAAACAGCCGTTATTTAATTTATAAATATGCAAATAGAAACTTGGATTAGCAATGCTTTAACCGGTTTACTTAACAATTTAGGCGCAAATGAGGCTGTAATTAGCTATTACAAACTTGCTTTACTTATAGCATTAATAGTAGTAATAGGCAGTATTTTACACTTTACCTTAAGAAGGGTATTAATAAAAGCAATCATCTTATTTGCCAAAAAATCTAAATCAAATTTTGACAACCGTTTGGTTGAATACAATTTTTTCTACCGTTTGTCTTTTATTCTTCCTTTAGCTGCCTTGTATCTATTTGATGGAATCATATTCGCTGATTTCCCTCAACTAAAACCAATATTTGAAGGGGTGTTTAATATTGTGCTTTTGGTCATAATTGTTGGCTCATTTGATGCGCTGCTAAATGCCACTAGAGTGCATCTTGAGCATTCTAAATTCTTCAAGAACAAACCAATAAACAGCTATGTTCAATTGGTGAAAACATTGATTTACCTTTTCTCGATTATCATTTTAATCTCCATATTAATTGGTAAATCACCATTGTATCTTCTAACAGCATTAGGTGCTGTTTCTGCCATAATTTTATTGATTTTTAGAGACACTATTTTAGGGTTTACTGCATCAATTCAAATCTCGGCTAACGATATGGTTCGGGTTGGCGATTGGGTATCGTTACCAAAGTACGGCGCAGATGGTGATGTAACTGAAATAAACTTAGTTACAGTTAAAATTAAAAACTGGGACAATACAATATCAACGGTTCCTACTTATGCTTTTATAAACGACAGCTTCAAAAACTGGCGCGGAATGAGTGAATCAGGAGGACGTAGAATAAAAAGATACCTTAGTTTTAACATGCAAACTGTAAAATTTGCTGACGATGAATTTCTAAAAAAACTAAGTAAAATACAAATTCTGACCAACTTCATCGAACAAAGTCAATTACGAATTAATAAATTCAATGGTGAGCAAAACGCAGACAAATCTGAGCTCGCTAATGGTCGCCACATGACTAATATAGGCTTGTTTAGAAACTACGCAGAACTTTACCTTAAATCAAATCCATTACTTAATGTTGAAATGACCACTATGGTGCGTCAATTACAACCTACTGAATTGGGTATACCTTTAGAGATATATTGTTTTAGTAAAAACCAAGAATGGATTGCATACGAGCAACTTTCATCAGATCTTTTCGACCATTTAATTGCTGTATCAACAAAATTTGATCTTAAAATATTTCAATCACCAACTGGAGATGATTTTAAATTACTAAACAGATAATTTTCAATCCCTGATGAATTATTTGCTCACCGGGGAAGAAACTAAAAGGCTCTATTTCCGATTACTAAAGCCTGATGATTTTGAAGATTGGGTTAATTTGTTTAAGGCTAAAAATGTCGCTTTTTTTTTAGGCCTAAAGCCTACTCTACCAACAAATGAACTTTGCCAAATATGGTTTGATAAGGTTTTTCATCGTTATGAAAACAATTTGGGCGGCATGAATGTATTAGTTGACAAAAGCTCAGGTAAAATGATTGGTCAATGCGGACTTTTGGTTCAAGAAATTGAAGGTGTTGAGCGCTTAGAAATAGGTTATTCCATATTACCTAAATATTGGAATAAAGGTTTAGCCACTGAGTCATCACAGAAATGTAAAGTTTATGCCTTTGAACATAATTTTGCGAAAGAACTTATTTCAATGGTACATGTTGACAACATTGGCTCTGAAATAGTTGCGCTTAAAAATGGAATGCACTTCGAAAAAAAAATTGAACAATTTGGGGGAATACCATTCAATATTTTTCGTGTCGACAACAAATAATAAGATTCTTTTCTAAGAATTATTGATATTTTTCAAACTTATTATTGTCCTTTCATAACTGCATTAAAACCGCCCAACCATCGTTTTATAAAACATTGTAACTTAGTTTTACTTTATCGTCGTAATCAACAATAAAACACCAAACTATGAGCACATTAAAAATCAATAATCTTTCAAAAACTTACCCCAACGGAGTAAAAGCTTTAGACAATGTTTCAATAGAAATTGAAAACGGTATGTTTGGATTGTTAGGCCCTAATGGAGCTGGTAAATCGTCGTTGATGAGAAGCCTTGCTACTTTGCAAGAAGTTGATTCTGGAACTGCGATTATTGGTGATATTGATATTTTAAATCAGCCAAACGAGCTTAGAAAAGTATTGGGGTATCTACCTCAAGAGTTTGGTGTTTATCCTCGAATTACCGCTGAGCAATTGCTCGACCACATGTGTATATTAAAAGGTATCACAAGCGGAAGTGAAAGAAAGGACTTGGTTAAATACTTATTAAACAAGGTTAATCTTTACGACAAACGCAACAAAAGTGTTAAAGGGTTTTCGGGTGGAATGAAGCAGCGTGTTGGTATTGCTCAAGCACTAATTGGCAATCCAAAACTTATTATTGTTGATGAACCTACTGCAGGACTTGATCCTGGTGAAAGAAACCGTTTTTACAATTTGTTATCTGAAGTTGGCGAAGAAGTAATTGTAATTCTATCAACCCACATTGTTGATGATGTTCGTGAGCTTTGCACCAAAATGGCAATTATGAACCAAGGTCAAATTGTATTTCAAGGAGCGCCTCAAAGTGCCATTGATAATCTTGATGGCAAAGTGTTTCATCGCATGGTTACTAAACCTGAATTGCAAGATTACGCAAACAACCACTCTATTATATCAAACAAAATGGTGGGTGGTCAGCCCCTAATTCACATATTTAGTGAATCAAATCCTGGCAATGGTTTCGAGCACGTTAAACCTGATCTTGAAGATGTATTCTTTTCATACATCAACACAAGTAATAAGTTAGTTTAACCTTAACTATAGTATTATGTTTAAAACATTCTTTTTATCAGAACTTAAATATGCTCTAAAGCAACCAATGATTTACATCTTTATGGGTGTAATAGGTTTGCTTGTTTTTGGAGCTACCGCCAGCGACAATGTAATTATTGGAGGCGCTGTAGGGAACGTACATAAAAACGCTCCTCACATTATGGCAATGTACACCAGTATTTTGTCAATTTTCGGTTTGTTAATAGCAACCGCATTTTTCAACAATGCTGCTTTGCGCGATTTCAGCAATGGATTTAACGAAATACTATTTACTACCCCGTTAAGCAAATCAGGCTATTTCTTTGGTCGATTTTTTGGTGCATTAATTTTAGCTACGGTCCCTATGTTCGGTGTGTTTCTAGGTATGATCTTAGGATCTACCTTAGCTCCAATGCTAGGTTGGGTTGATGCTGACCGATTTGGAAGCTATGAACTACAGATGTTCGTGAACAACTATTTCTTGTTTGTTCTACCTAACATGTTCTTTGCTGGTTCTATAATTTTTGCCTTATCTAACAAATGGCGAAGCACAATAATTTCGTTTGTTGGTACTTTAATTATAATCATTGCTTACATAGTATCAGGTACTTTAATGTCTGATATCGATAACGAAACCATTGCTGCGTTAAGCGATTCATTCGGTATTAGAGCTTATGCCTTAAGTGCTAAATATTATACTCCAATGGAGAAAAATACCTTGAGTCCTGCTTTTGGTGGCATGTTGTTAATCAACAGATTTGTTTGGATGATGGTAGGATCAGCAACTCTTGCTCTTTCGTACTTTACATTTTCGTTTAAGGAAAAAAACAAAAAGGTAAAAGCTTTAAAGGCTGATAAAGCTGAGGACACAAGTTTGTTTACTCTTCCTAAACTCAACCCTAGCTATTCTAATCAAACAGAATGGTTGCAGTTTAAGAGCTTCTTCTACACTAATTTTTTAAGTATAATGAAAAGCTCAACATTCAAAATTCTGTTTTTGTTTGCTGCAATAATTTTGGTTTCTAACCTTTTCGCAGGCTTTGAATATTTCGGCCTTAAAGCTTATCCTCTTACCTATAAAATGGTCGATTTGATAAGCAACGCCTCCGGTATTTTTGTAATTATTATACTGGTATTTTTTAGCGGCGAGCTCATTTGGCGCGACAGAGACAGTAAGATTAATGAAGTAATAGACGCAACACCCCACACTTCGTTTATATCACTAGCTGCCAAAGCATTATCGTTGGTTGCAGTAACAACTGTATTGCACTTTGTTTTCATTTTCACAGGTATCATTTACCAAATGTTAAATGGGTTTACGCGCATTGAATTAGACGTTTATATTCTTGACTTTTTAGCTTCAAACCTTGTTGTATACATTGTATGGAGCGGAATTATGATAATGATTCAAGTACTAATAAACAACAAATACGTAGGTTACTTTGCGTCAATCCTTGTGATTTTTATTTGGGACATCGTTCTTTCAATTATTGATGTTCAATCGAATATGGTAAGAGTAGCTAGTGGGCCATCATTGAGGTATTCTGATATGAACGGATTTGGACCTGGAGTTTATGGTGCTACTTGGTTTAATATTTACTGGATTTTATTTGGTTTTATTTGTTTGCTGATTGCAGGTGCTTTGTGGAACCGAGGCGCCATGACAGCATTAAAGGATCGAATTAAAATTGCTAGAAAACAAGTTCCTAAAAGTTACACGAATGTTATTGGTCTTGTTTCTGTTTTATGGCTCCTAACTGCAGGTTTTATTTATTACAATACGCAAATTGTAAACCCATATAAAACATCAGATCAGTTGGAAGAACTGTCGGCAGAATACGAAAAAAAATACAAGAAGTATCAAAAAGCGAATTTGCCTAAAATTACTGAGGCCAAGTACTTTATCGATATTTTTCCATCTGAAAGAAACGTAAAGGTTAAAGCTACTTTAGTACTCACCAATGAGTCGAACAAAGCATTAGACTCATTGCATTACTCATACGACAGAAATTGGAACCCGGAATTTTTAATACCAAATGCTGAGTTGGTTTTTAGCGATGAAGAGTTTGATTACAGCATCTACAAACTTGCCTCACCTATGCAACCAGGGCAATCAATAACAATTGATATTGTTACTGAATATAAGAAAAGTGGATTCGAAAATCAAGCAGGCAATACTAACATTGTTGAAAATGGTACTTTCTTAAACAATTTTTCAATATTACCTAGTTTCGGTTATAGTGCAGGTAGTGAATTGAGTGACAAAAACACACGTAAAAAGTACGGTTTATCTCCGAAAGCTAGGATGTCCAAATTAGATACAACTTGTAAAAATGAAGCTTGTATGTCTAATTATCTTAGCGACGGAAAATCAGATTACATTAATGTTGAAACTATTATATCAACAAGTGACGATCAAATTGCTATTGCTCCAGGTTCATTAGTTAAAGAATGGAATGAAAACGGCCGTAATTATTATACTTATAAAGTAGATCATCCATCACAAAACTTTTACTCTTTTATATCAGCAAAATTTGAAGTTGCCAAACGTAAATGGAAAGATGTTGATATTGAAGTGTACTACGACAAGAAACATGGAACCAACGTAGAAATGATGATGGATGCTGTTGAGCGTTCGTTGAGTTATTACACTGAAAATTTTGGCCCGTATTACCACAAGCAATGTAGAATTATAGAATTTCCTCGTTATGGCTCATTTGCTCAAGCATTTCCTGGGACCATGCCTTATTCTGAGGCTATTGGATTTATAATTGATCTTGAAGATAAAAGTGAGAACAACGTTGTAGATGCTGTTATAGCACACGAAATGGCGCATCAATGGTGGGCACACCAAGTAGTAGGTGCTAGCATGCAAGGTGGCACAATGATGAGTGAAAGTTTTGCTGAATATTCTTCGTTAATGACAATGAAAAGCATTGCTAAAACGCCAATGAAAATGCGTGAGTTTTTAAAATATGATCACGACAGATACTTAAGAGGTAGAAGCTCTGAAATTGAGAACGAACAACCGCTTTATAAAGTTGAAAATCAAATGCACATTCATTATGGAAAAGGAAGTGTGATACTTTACGCTTTGCAAGATTATATTGGCGAAGACAAAGTTAATTTAGCCATGAAAAACTTCCTTGAGGAGTTCAGGTATAAAAAGCCACCATATCCTACTTCACTGGATTTCATGAAACATCTTGAACCTCTTGTTCCTGATAGCTTAAATTACATAATTAAAGACTGGTTTAAAGAAATTACGCTTTATGATAACCGAATGACAGAAGCTACCTATAAAGAGCTTGAAAACGGGAAATATGAAGTTACCATGAACATAGAATCAGCCAAAATTAAAGCGGATACTTTAGGAACAGAAACTAAAGTTGAAATTGCAGACTGGATCGATTTAGGTTTGTTTGCTGATGAAGATGAAGAAGAATTAATCTTTGAGAAAAGAGTTTTGATTGACCAAGCTGAAATGATCTTTACTTTTATAGTTGATACAATTCCTGCTAAAGCCGCAATTGACCCAAGATGGTTGTTGATTGATAGAGTTTATAAAGACAACATTAAAAGTGTTAAGGCTTTTGAGTAAATAGCGAATAGTCTTTTCGTAAACATAACTCATGTCATCCTGAGCGAAGTTGAAGATAGATATGAATTGAGAAATAGTGAAAAGAACTTACTTATGCAAAACTGCAGAGCTTATTGATATTTAACCCGCGGTAACGGTGCTTCAGCTTCGGTCAGCAACCTTGTATTATATGTTATATATTTACTTTAAGTATTTTATAATCAAACTATTAACACCTAATACATTTTACTCCAAAAGCAATAATTACAGCTTTATTATTTTTTGATAGTGCACCTGTAAATCGTTCAGTTTTAAAGCAACGAAGTAAACTCCTGAAGGAATACTACTTTCAGGTTTCCAAATAGCTATATATTTTTCTGGTTTTAGATTTCGCTCATCAAGAATTGCAACAAGAGATCCTGTGATATCAAATATTTGAATACTCACTTTATTTGATTCAAACACTCCATAGTTTATTTCAACTTCATCGTTAAAAGGATTAGGTGATACAGAGTAAATTATGCCTTTGTCCAAATGTATATCTGCCATTCCAATAGTTCCATTTCCATCTACAACAATATCCCAGGTTCCTTCATAAATACCTTGTCCGTTGAGAGTAATTGGAATAATTCTATTTGTTGCATCAAATGAACCTGAGGTAATTGAAGCCGCCGCATCAGCAGGAATATCAGTGTCACCATCAAAGTAAAGCTGAGTAACTATAGTAGGAAAAGATGGTGGTGTAATTTTAAAATGAATGTGACTTGGTCGGTATAAAGCACCATTTAAATATTTACCCGGAAGAATGGTCTCAAACAAATAAAATCCCTGCGAATTTGATTGTGTTACACCTCTAAGGTTAAAGCCCGTATTATCGTATTCGCCTGCCTCGTTTGCATGCCAAACATCAATCAATGTATCGGGTATAACTGATGTACAATCAAGGCTTTGCACAACACCGCTTATAATTACGCGTGTACCTGATTCTGTTGATGAAGCCAATTGATTGTTGCTCATTATAGGAGCATTACCTGAATAAAAAGGACCTTGACCATAATAGTCCAAAGTAGTTGGATCGCATGCAGCTGCATTTTTATCAATAGACGTTTCAAATGCTTTACCAATACCTGGTAACAACCCAAGTGATAAGCTAGCTAAAGCAGTATTTCGTATAAACTGTCTTCGAGATGTTTTTTCTTTTTCTTCTGCCATAATTTATTTTTTAAACTAAAATAGCAAAACACTTTACTCGTTATGTTTTGTTTTTACATCGTTAATTTTATATTAAACAAGGTAGCCAAAAAAGTATGCAATAAAAGCATCCGATTATTTTTTATTATTCAAGAGCGGGTAACTATAAGTCTTGCTCTAACTAGGCAGAATTCTCCTCTCGTATTCAATACCAAATTGAGAGTTATCAATAATTTGAGATATGGTTTCTTTTGGACCTAGCACCGGATATTTAATCTCATCTTCCTGAGCAAAAAGTGTAAAGTACTAAGGTTATTATAGTGGTAACATAATTTTTTATCTCAGGAATGAATTTTAACATGTAGCTTTAAGATAAGGATATTTTGGAAACTAGCCTTTTTTCACCAATAAAAGGTTTCTGCGAACTAAGAGCGGTTAATCGATAAGTTTGATGAATTAACTATTCAATTCCTATCTCCCCTTCGCCATCGGCAATAAATGATGATACCATAGCATCACCGGTTACGTTTACAACAGTTCTACACATGTCAAGAATTCTATCAACGGGGAAAATTATGGCAATCCAAGCAGGATTTAAACCAACACTTTGCAATACCATAATCATCATAATTAGACCAGCAGAAGGTACGGCCGATGCACCAATAGAAGCCAAAGTTGCCGTTAATACGATGGTTAACTGCTGAGCCAAATCTAAATCGATGTAATGAAACTGTGCCAAGAAAACAACGGCTACAGATATATAAAGTGATGTACCATCCATGTTTACAGTAGCTCCAATAGGCAACACAAACGATGTTATTTTTTTAGACACTTTTAAATTCTCATTTACACACTCCATTGTAACAGGTAAAGTGGCTGCACTAGATGAAGTTGAAAAGGCCAGAGTCTGAGCCTTACTAATGCCCTTAAAAAACTGTTTGTATGAAATGTTTCTTACAAAAAAGTGAACGATTAAAGGATAAATAATAAATACCAGCGTACCCAAACCGGCTAATACAGCAATTGAATATGTTCCTAAACCAACAAATATTTCAACCACCTTATTAGGATCGTTTCCTGCCATTTCAGATATTTTACCGGCTAATAAAGCAAACACAAAAAACGGTGCTGCTTTCATTACCAGGTCAACCATTTTTAAAAACACCTCGTTAAAACCAACAACAAAATCGCTTATTGGCTTTGCCTTTACAGGGTCTATTAGCAGTAATACGATACCTAAAAAAATAGAGAAAAATATAATCTGAAGCATTAAACTATTACTACCAAAGGCAAAAATGATGTTTGAAGGCACAACATCAATTAATATTTGAAGGGGACCTTCATCTTTTCTTTGCTTGGCACTTTTAACTTTCGCCGTTAGGATATTCTCCTCATTATCAGCATGGTAATTTTTTACTGCTTCCTTTTTTAATTCAGCGTATTGTGGGTCTGCCAAAAAGTGTTTGTCATCTTTCACTTCTACACCTGGCGTTTCTTTAACCCACATTTCGTAGGTCATTCGGTTAATAATACGTTGGTCTTCATCAACATAGTTACCCGGTTTACTGAAGTTAACAATACCCAAACCAATGGTAATTGCCAACACCGTTGTTAAAACATAAGCTACCAAAGTTTTAGCACCAAGTTTCCCTAAGCTATTAATGTCTTTTAAATCTGATATTCCTTTTACAATTGAGAAAAAAACCAAAGGAATAGCAATTAATTTTAAAATATTGATAAAAATTACTCCGAACGGATTGATCCAATCAAGAGTGAATTTACTCCAACCCAGAAAGCTGGAAAGTATAGCCCAAAAAACACCTAATACTAAGCCAGTAATAATTTTCCAATGCAAAGCCATTTTACCCATGCTATAATTTATTTAGTTTTTTTATAAGTAATAAATCTGCTATTATCAATGAAGTAAGCGCTTCAACTATAGGAACCGCTCTAGGAACAACACATGGGTCATGGCGGCCTTTGACCTGCAATGATGTTTCATTTTTAGAGCTATCAATCGTATTTTGACTAGTCATTATTGTTGCCACAGGTTTAAATGCTACTCTGAAATTTATGGGCATTCCGTTCGAAATACCACCCTGAATTCCTCCAGAATGATTTGTTTTGGTTCTTACAATTCCATCCTCATTTACAAACTCATCGTTGTGTTCAGCGCCAGTCATTTCAATAGAATTAAAACCAGAACCTAATTCAAATCCTTTAACAGCGTTAATTGAAAACATTGCTTTCGCTAGATTAGCATTTAGCTTATCAAAAATAGGTTCACCAACACCTACAGGCATGCCATCTACAACACAAGTAATTGCGCCACCTACTGTATCACCATTTTTTTTAATTGACGTCAAATACTTTTCCGCTTTTTCCGATTCAGGTTCGTTAGGCATTCTAATTATGCTTTTATCTACCTCAGCTTTTGAATATTTTCTAATTTCAACATTCGCTTTGTAAAGGCCAATTTGAGATGTGTATGCCGATACCACGATATGAAGCTCTCGAAGTATAAAGCTTGCGAGCGCACCCCCAACCACCCAATTTGCTGTTTCACGAGCAGATGACCTTCCTCCTCCTCTATAATCTCTAATTCCGTATTTTTCTTGATAAACAAAATCAGCATGAGAAGGACGATATACATCCTTTATATTCGAATAATCTTTGCTTTTAGCATCTTTATTTATAATAACCCAAGCGATCGGAGCTCCTGTTGATGTACCCTCAAAAATTCCTGAAAGTAATTCTATTTTATCTTCTTCTTTACGTTGAGTTGTTAATATATTTTGTCCTGGCTTTCGTCTATCTAATTGATTTTGAATGGCTTCAGAGTCGATCTTTATTCCTGCAGGATAACCATCTAAAATTCCACCAATTGCTAATCCATGAGATTCGCCAAAAGTGGTTAAAACAAGAAACTTTCCTAGTTGATTACTAGCCATAGCAGGCAAAGTTAATTTTTTAAGGATAGTGTATTTTTGTTTATTCATGAAGGAGTCTAATTTATTATTACTAAAAGAAAAAATTAACGAGGAAATAATAAAAACCAAAGCAACTGTTGCGGATTATAAAGAACTTACCAAACCTATTGCTCCGGAAAATGCAATTGGAAGAGTATCGCGTATGGACGCTATTAACAACAAAAGTGTTACCGAAGCGGCATTAAGAACTGCTGAAAACAAACTAAAATTACTTTATCAGATGAAAGACAATTGGCAGAAACCTGATTTTGGAGATTGTGCAAAATGCAGACAAGAAATTCCAATTATGCGCTTATTGCTTGTGCCCCAAAGTAGATTTTGTGTACGTTGCGCTCAATAAATTAGTGCTATGAAACTCAACTATCGAAAAGCCACATTAAATGATTTGTCTGAAATTATAAGAATGCTGGCTTATGATAAACTTGGAAAACTGCGAGAGAAATATACCACACCACTACCCATATGCTATATAGAAGCGTTTAATAGAATAAACGAAGACCATAATCAAGAACTAATTGTTGTTGAAAATGAACAGTCTGAAATTGTTGGTACACTCCAACTTAGTTTTTTACAATACCTTACCTATCAGGGAGGAGTAAGAGCTCAAATTGAAGCTGTACGTATTAACGAAAAATATCGAAACAAAGGGCTTGGTACACAATTTTTTCTATGGGCCATAGAAAAATCTAAAAGCAAAGGAGCTCATGTTGTTCAGCTAACAACAGATAAAAAAAGGCCTGAAGCAAAGACCTTTTACTTAAAACTTGGCTTTATTGATTCGCACGAAGGAATGAAGTTATACTTGTGATTTATTGCATATTAAAAATAAAGAGGTGTTACTTTGATGGTTGATAACACAGAAGTTTTGTAACGTTCAAAACTATAGAAACTGAATTAACCTTAAGCACCTTATAAAAGTCCCAAACCTATAACAAACCGTTTAAACATAAATCTTGTGAAAGTTATATGTAATCGAAAGCTTGGAAAGACTAGGATAGTTATTTTTATTAGGGCTTTGTTTTGACAAAAAAAAATCTAATAATCTTGTTTTGCTCAAAAGAGTTTAGATTTTGAATCAATGTCTGCGTATTTACTGATCTTAAATCTTTAAGTTTAAACAATTATTGACTTTAAAGTAAAGCTTTAAAACAAAAAAAATAGCATAAAAAAAGGGGCAAACTTTTCAGATTACCCCTTTTTTCTATTTATAAGTTAACAATAACTACTCTTTAGTAAATTTTGCATCTCTTAAACCTTCCTCATTATTTACTTGGATTAGGTAAATGCCTTTTTTTAAGCCTTCAACATTAACAACTCCATTAACTAATTGGCCAGATTGAACAATAGAACCGGTTATATTCATAATTGAATACTTTTCATTTTTTCCCAAATTAATTTTTAAATTATTTTGAGTTGGATTTGGATAAATTTTCAATTCAGCATTCTTTGAATCATTAAATAAACCTGTGGATGGATTGGCTGGAACTAAGATACCATCAATTACGTGAACCACACCATTATCGGCAACTATATCAGCAGCCGTTACGTTAGCATTGTCAATCATAACACCATTTGTCAAATCAACTACAACATCAGTATTGTTTAATGTAGTTACATTTCCATTACTTAAATCAGTTGAAAGAACCTTAGCACCAACAACATGGTTCAATAAAATACTACT
>TARA_B110000037_G_scaffold196618_1_pt1 | contig 15859 bp, 10 predicted proteins | sample TARA_B110000037 | Tara Oceans TARA_B110000037 (sample SAMEA4397196) | marine metagenome | biome: Polar Biome; feature: [MIX] marine epipelagic wind mixed layer (ENVO:01000061); material: water (ENVO:00002006), including particulate matter (ENVO:01000060) such as... | depth 10-100 m
CAGGAGTTGCGCATGGTGAAAGATATCGAGGAGATTCGTTTCCTTCAGAAAGCGATGGACATCACTGAAGCTGGATTCCGTCGTGTTTTGAAATACCTCAAACCCGGGGTGGGGGAATGGGAGCTGGAGGCCGAGTATCTTCATGAGTTTGTGCGCAATAAGTCCCGTGGTTTTGCCTACGCGCCGATTATAGGGGCGGGTAAGAATGCCTGTGTTCTGCACTATCTTGAAAACGATCAGATCTGCGAGGATGGCCAGATGGTTCTCATGGACGTAGGTGCCGAATACGCCAACTGGAATGCCGACATGACTCGAACGGTGCCGGTGAATGGCAAGTTTACCCCCCGCCAAAAAGATGTTTACGAAGCTGTTCTTCGCGTCATGTGGGGAGCCAACGATATTCTGCGTCCTGGTCTGACTTCGATCGAGTATCAGAAGCTGGTTATTGAGATCATGGAGAAGGAGTTGATCGGGCTTGGCTTGATCGATGCTGAAGAGGCCAAGAAGCAGGATGAGTCGAAGGCGCTGGTGAAGAAATACTTCATGCATGGAACCTCTCATCACCTTGGGCTTGATGTGCACGACGTCAGTCCACCGAATGCTCCGTTTGGTGTGGGGCAGGTCTTTACGATTGAACCCGGGATTTATATTCGAGAGGAAAACCTCGGCGTTCGGATCGAGAACGATGTCATCATTGGTGAAGAAGAGAACATTGATATGTTTGAGAACTTTCCAACGACAGTTGAGGAGATTGAAGCGGCGATGGCTGAGTAAGACGGCGGCAGGCAATGACGAAGAGCGTGCGAAAGCACCTCAGGTTGTTGTCTCCTGCCTTGGGCATGGACATTCCGACGATGCTTGGACAGGCGATGGAATCAGGAGGATTTTTTGAGATTTTTGTTGCCCGGGGGAAGGGCGGTCACTCGTGATTGATGCGAGGTTGCAGAAATGCCGAGATGGAATGATGAGAGTCAAATTCGGAGAGCCCTCCCAGCGACCTAGCGAAGGTAGAGATGGGCCAAAGGAGTAGAATTCCGGGTCGCCTTGGCCGCCAAGTTTAGAGGAGGTCGCGGAGGTCGAGCTCAAGACGATCCATGGCATCCCGGTCGGTGAGTTTTTTGCCGTCTCGGGTGCTGACATAGATGGAGTCGAGGGCAGCCCCCTTTTCGGTGCAGATGCGTGAGTGAACAGTGATGAGGTTATGATCGTTGACCGTTCTTAACACGTCGTGCAAGAGACCGATTCGGTCGAGCGCTTGAAGTTCGATCACAGTGAAGTGGGGATCGGAATCATTGCTGATCCAGGCTCGAACGGGAAACTGAACGACTTGTTTAATTTCGGGCTTCAGGAAATTGACCTTCTTTTTGAGATACCTGCTCGAGTCATAGTCTTCCTGCTGGTTGATTTCATAGAGGGTGACGATGATAGCCTTTTGTTTGCTAACACCGGTAATGGCCTTGAGGTCATCATTGTTGACCCGAAAGAGGTCGAGGGTGACGCCGTCGGGGCGGGTGTAAACATCAGCAGAAAGAATATTGAGTTGGTGGGAGGCAAGAGTACAGCAAGCTTTTTCAAGGAAGCGATGTGAGTCCTGACTGGCAATGATGAGTTCGCTGTAGCCGAATTTGGGGTGTTCGATCCACTGGACGGCACATTCGAAAGGGGTGTCGGGACGATGCTTGCGGCGGTCGATGTATTGCCAGATGGCGACGATATGTTTTGAAATACTCTTTTGGCTTCGGTAGCGAAAGTAGCGTTTCGGCATGAGCTTGGAATGTTCATCGAATATCTCGTGATACTTTTCTTTTAGGCTGGTTTTGATTTCAGCAAGTGTTTCTTGGACCTCGTTGTTGATCTCTTCTTTCCCGGCGGTTTTTCCTTCTAGAATAAACTCACGGGTGTTGCGGTAGAGTTGGAGGATGAGGGTTTCCTTCCACGGGGACCAAGCTTCTTCGCTGGTTCCATTTGAGTCGGCAAATGTGAATAAGAGGAGCGCATCAAGGCGGTGCCGGTCCTGCATGAGGCCTGCGAATTCCTGGATGACTTCTGGGTCGTCGATGTTCTTTTTTGTCGCGAAGCGCCACAAGGTAAGGTGGTGGTCCACCAGGAACATGACAAGTGATCTCCGACCACCAGTGATCTGAAGGCGCTTGCAGAGGCGGGCGGCGAGGATGGCGGAGCCATCGATATGTTTCCTGACATTTTCGGCTCGTCCGGTATCGTGAAGAATAAGAGCGATGAAAAGGGCATAGGGGTCGGGGTGATTGAGGTAGAGGTTCCGGTACAGTTCGTGGCGCGGTTTATCGTCGTCGATAAGATTGTCGAGTTGGTCGATGCAGCGGAGGGTGTGTTCGTCGGCGGTGTAGCGGTGGAAAAACTCGTGTTGCACAAGGCAGTCCAGCGCGCCAAATTCCGGGAGGTAGCGGCCGAGGACACCACAGCGGTGCATTTGGCGGAGAATGCGTGCGACCTGACCCTTGCGTCCGAGGATTTCGCGAAAAGCATCGCGGTTCTTGACCCGAAGGCAGAACGATTTGTCGATGAGATCCCAGTTGGACTTGATGAGCTTTCGAAGGGAAGGTGAGGGACGGACGTCGTGCGTTTGACAATAGGCGAAGAGGCGAATGAGTCGGTCTGGGTTTTCTTCGAAGATGGTTTTACGGCGAGGGAAAAGGCGTCCGTTTCGGATGGTGTAGTCATCAAGTGCCTTGGTCTTCTTTTTGATGAGTCCGAAGGTGAGTTTTGACCGAAGTCCGAAACTTTGTTGCTCGGTGTGCTGGAGCTCAAAGATTTCGAAGAGTGAATTAGTGTGGTTGTGTACGTTGCGGGCGTGGGTGTAGTAGTCCCGCATGAAGGATTCGATACGCCGCAGAATGGACTTTTCAGGGTAGCCGAATTCATCAGCCAGAACCCCCTGGAAACGGAGGGTCAGGATGTCGTTTCCCTTGTCATGATAGTGGAGCGCATTGCGGACCCGGTGGAGAAAGTTGAAGGCGTCCTTGAGTTCGCGTCTCGCCAATCGGCTGAGGATGCGGCGCGAGACGAGTTCGGTCATCGAGCGGGTTCCGGCCTCGGCGTCGATAATCCATTCGAGATTATGGTAGTCGCGCAGGGTGCCGGGGCTTTCCTTGATATTGGGTTCCTGAAGAAAGACGGTATGCGACCACTTGGCGTGGCGAGTTCTGATGTCGAGGCTCCGTTCTTCGAAGAAGGCTTCCTTGTCCTTTTCGATGCAGGTTTTCCTGAAGCGGGTGCAGAAGTTCTCAAAGAGCTCGGTGGAGCCAGCGATGAGTCGAGCCGCGAAAAGGGCGGTCCGTGATTGGGGTTCTTTTTTTGCTTCATTGATGCTCTCGGCAACGGAGCGGGTGGAGGGGAGGAACTTGAAGCCGAGATCCCAAATGAGATGCTGCATATCCCGAACGAGTTCGGAGATCCGTTTGGAGACCTTTTTAGACGGAACGGAGGTGAGAAAGAAAAGGTCGACATCTGATCCGGGATTCATCATTCCGCGCCCGTAGCCTCCGTTTGCAACAAGGGAAATCTCTGTTAGATCTTCATCTTTTTTGAGGAAGGATTGGTAGATTGCGATGATCAATTCATCAATCATTGCGGACCGAAGCTCAGTATGGGCGATGCCCGCTTCTCCGGTAAGATGTCGGCGGTGCAGTTCTTCGTTTGCGTTAGCAAGACGGGTTTTTAAAAATACGAGCCGCTCCTCAGGAGACAGCTCGCGTAGTTGGTTGGGATCGAGATTGAGTGACACTTAAGAGGAGGAGTTACTAGCGGCTTGCAGTAGCACGTTCCCTGCCATCTCTCTTTGCATAGTAAGTGCGGCCCGGACGGATTGTATTGAGGGAACCTCGAATGATTTTGACCCCGGCACCGACTCCGACGCGACGATAGAGGTCAATGATGTCTTTCGATTTCATGCGAATGCAGCCGTAGGAAGCGGGGCGTCCAATCTTGTGTTCTTCAGATGTGCCGTGGATGTAGACGCAACGCCCATAGGTGCTTTGGTTATGGCGATCGCGCCCGCTGAGCCAAAGAATTCGAGTGACGATGGGATCGCGGCCCGGAGTGTTGGGCTTGACGATGCTGCGAGTGCGGCGGCGGCTCGTGAAGACAGTTCCCTTGGGTGCACCTCCTCCGATCTTCTTGGCGATAACATGATTACCAAGAGGAGTGCGGTAGCTACCTCGCTGGCTTCCCAAACCAAACTTGGAAGTTGACACTGGGTAGGTCTTAACTGCCTGGCCTTCTTTGATTAGGAGCATTTTTTGGTCCCTTACGCTCACAACCATTTGGTCGCTCATAACCATTTGGTCGGCCTGATCTACGGAAGATCCGCAGCTGTTAAAAAGAAGGGGAAGGAACAGGGAGAGTAAAAGTGCAACCAGTTTGAGAGAGCGCATCGTGTGTGAGCGAGGTCGAAGGGTTGGTCCTAATTCTTCTTTGCACGGAATGGCACAAGTTGGAGAAGATTTGCCATCTGTCCCAAAGAATTTAAAGAAGTATAAAAGAATCCGACTGGGAAGGGAAGCAACAAGATTGCTGAAGGCCAATTTCCTGAAAACACGGCTTCGAGGACCACGAAGAGGAAAAAGAAGCCGAATAGAAGTTCTACGATTGGAGTGAGACTTTTGATAGCCTTGTAGCGGCTCTTCTTAATTTCCATTTTTTGTTGGCCCTCGATGCCATACTTGGGAGTGCGGACAAAGCCAGACTCATGACCGATCATGGCCTCAATCACGGCTTTGGCGTTGTTAACAGCCATTCCGATTCCGAGAGCAAGCAAGAGGGGAAGGTAACAGATTTCCTTCAACCAAGTTTTTGGGTTGAGGGATCTTTGCGCTACTGCGTAGAAGAACACGATGGAGATTGAGGAGAAGAAGAAGATGGGAGCATTGACGAGCAGGTTCCCCCACTGACCAAGATCAGGTCCCCACTGGTTCTTGGGGAAAATCAGGAAGCAAAGAGCAATCAAGGCTAGATAGGCGTAGTTCGCAGTGAGGTGGGCAGTGGCCTCAAGTTTGACAGCGAGAGGGTATTTGCTTTTCCAGATTGAAGGGAGACACTTTTTACAGCACTGGATGGAGCCTTTGGTCCAGCGGTGCTGCTGGTTTTTAAAGCCAGCCATATCGACAGGAAGCTCGGCGGGGGTTTCAACTTCCTTAAGGAAAATGAATTTCCATCCCTTGAGCTGGGCACGGTAGCTAAGGTCCATGTCCTCGGTGAGGGTGTCATGCTCCCATCCGCCAGCGTCTTCGATGGCTGACTTACGCCAGATTCCACCGGTTCCGTTGAAGGTGAAGAAGCGACCGGAGCGGTTCCGTGCGGTCTGCTCAAGCTCGAGGTGGCCGTCGAGGAAGAGGGCCTGAACGCGGGTGAGGGCGTTGTAGTTACGATTAAGGTGTCCCCAACGGGTCTGCACCAAAGCGATCTTGTCGTTGGTGAAGTGGTGGATGGTTTCCTGAAGAAGGTCGGGATTGGGGACGAAGTCTGCGTCGAGAATCAGAATGTAGTCACCTTTGGCGAACTTCATGCCGTTTTCGAGTGCTCCGGCCTTGAAGCCAGTGCGGTCGCTTCGGTGAATACACTCGGCGTCGAAGCCCTTGTCGCGGAGGCGAGAGGCTCCGGCCATCGAAATATCCACGGTCTCATCGGTGGAGTCATCGAGGATTTGAATCTGAACTTTATCCTGCGGGTAATCGAGAGCGGCGACGGCATCGAGAAGACGGTCAACCACGTGTAATTCATTGAAGACGGGCAGCTGGATGGTCACAAGGGGCATTGCCTCGAACTCCCGGTCAGGCATGGGGCGCTTGCTACCATACTTGAAGTAGAGATAGAGAATGGTCAGGCGGTGGCAGCCGTAACCGGCAAGGCAGAGTAGGACGGCCGTATAAAGACTGAACCAGATCCAAGCAGAGACATCGTTTGTCATAATGATATGAGGTATGAAAGGAGCGAGCGAGTCGGGGAGATCCGGTTTTCGACCTCAACCCCCCTGCATTGCCAAGAATCTACGTTATTGTCAAGACATTGGCTAGAACCCTTTTTATAACAAAAGACAAGAGGGAATTATTCATCTGGCAGGTATTTCCTTTGAAAACCTCGACAAACGACCGTTACAAAGTTGTTGTCGGCAAATGACAATTGAACCAATTGGGAATCATAGGTCGACTTGGGGTGAGGGACCGGTTTGGGTGGAAGATCGACTTTTGTATGTCGATATCGAATCTCACAAGGTCATTTCTTTTGATCCGGAGAGCGGAAATGAGCAAGTTTGGGATGTTGGACAACGGGTTGGAACGGTGGTTCCGCGAAAAAGCGGGGGATTAGTCATCGCAGGGGACGATGGCTTTGCGTTTTTAGATGAAGAAAGCGGAGAAGTGACTCCGATTGGCGATCCTGAGCCTGAAAAAACGGAGAATCGTTTCAACGACGGGAAATGTTCCCCGGACGGGCACTTCTTTGCGGGAACGATTAGTTTGGTGAAAAAGGAAGGGGATGCGGACCTTTATCGGCTGTCACCGGATCTTCAGGTCACCAAGGCCTATGGGCCGGTGACCAACTCGAACGGGATCGTATGGTCATCGGATGGGGAGACGTGTTACTACATCGATACTCCGACAAAGCAGGTTCTCGCGTTTGACTATGCCGAAGGCTTGCTGACGAATTCCCGCCGGGTGGTGGCCTCGAATCATATCGATAGCTCGCCGGATGGCATGGCCATTGATGAAAACGGTCACCTTTGGATCGCCTTTTGCCACGGAGCCTGTGTGACGAGCTTTGATCCGGAGAGCGGCTACGAAATTGAGCGAATTGAGCTTCCCTGCCTAGAAACGACGGCCTGTGCCTTCGGTGGTCCGAACCTGGAGGACCTTTACGTCACCACCGGGGTTCACAAGACCGAGAGGGAAGAGCATGCCGGACGGCTTTTCGTGATCAAAGGCATCGGAGTGAAAGGGCAGCCTTCCCATTCCTTTGGGGGATAGCCGATGACGCCGGCCAAGGGGCTAAAAATTAGGATCTTCCAAGTTGGAGAGAGCAGGAGAAGGGGGGATCACCTTGGATCACGGGACTACATGGTTGGATTTAAACATGGAGCTGTCGGCATGAAGATCGGAGAAATCAGGGAGGCGAAGGAGCTTCCAAATCTGACCTGCCATGAGAGGAAGATTGATCCTGATTTGAGTGAGCGGGCCGTTTGATTGTAGATCCTCAAGCTTCGAGCGTTCATTCGGAGCGGAGAATCGCCCACCAAATCGAGGGAAACCCAAGAACTCTAAAATCTAGGAAAAAGAGCCAGAGTCACACAGATCAATGCCTGAATCTAAAAGAAATAATCATTCACTTCTGCGTGGGGGTGTGTCCTGACAGGGTTCTCAAGCTGAGAATTGAGATCTTCATTCAATTTGCGTATTGGCAGATCGTTATTTCTTTTGTTTCGATCGTGAAATGACTTGGAATGGTTGATGTTTTCTTAGGCTAGTGCCTATTCTGGTAGATGGTGATTGAGAATGCTTAAAATATTGGATGGGTGGACTAATCTGGAGAATCGCAGTGGTCGCATGGAGGCTTGGAATCCAAAATTACTTCGGGGGGAGGGCAGCGCTCTTCTTTCTATAATGGTCCCTTGATCTGCCAATTGGTTTGGTAATCTAAAATGGGCGAACACACAACATGGAGTATTGTTTTGTCGAAAGCATTCAATATGTAGTTGTTTTCGCCAGTGGATCTTGCAGAATTGCGGGGGAGGTTTTAAAGTGATCACCGCTCTAATTGAACCACCCTGCTCTTCATTTTCATCCCCTGTACCCATGTATCTTAAATCTCTCGACATCTACGGATTCAAGTCCTTTGCCGATAAAACCCGCTTTGAATTCGCCGAAGGTGTGACCGGAATCGTGGGTCCGAACGGCTGCGGTAAGTCCAATGTAGTGGATGCGATCCGCTGGGTGCTGGGTGAAACTTCGGCAAAGGCTCTCCGGGGTGGAGAGATGGCTGATGTGATTTTCAACGGCTCCGAGAAGCGCAAGAAGCTGGGCATGGCGGAGGTGACGCTGACACTGGCTGATTGTGAGGTGGCGTTGAAGACCGACTATAACGAGGTTTCGATCACGCGGCGGGTGTATGCCGATAGTAAGTCGGAGTATCTCATCAATAATACCCGATGCCGTCTTCGCGATATTGGGGGGCTTTTCATGGATACGGGAATCGGGCGGTCCTCATACTCGATCATGGAGCAAGGGAAGATCGACATGTTGCTCTCGGCGAAGCCGGAGGATAGACGTCAGGTTTTTGAGGAAGCGGCGGGGATTACGAAGTCTAAGAAAGAGAAAAAGGACGCGCTGCGGAAGTTGGAATACACGGAAGGAAACCTTCTTCGCGTCTCCGATGTGTTGGCAGAGCAGGAGCGGCGGATGAACTCGCTGAAGAGACAGGTTTCCAAGGCGCGGCGTTATCAATCGCTAGCTAAGGATGTCACCATTCTTGATACTCACCTCAGTCATCGGCTCTGGGAAAGGTTGACCGCTGAACGGGCGGAGTTGCTTGCCTCACTTTCGTCGCTTTTTAAAAACCGCGATACGATTGAGCAAGGGTTGCCCAAGCATGAAGCGGCGGTGGTGAATGCACGGGATCAGGCCCAAGCATTGGACGCCCAGCTTTCGGGACTGCGTCAGCGGCTTTCGGATAAAAAGAATGCCATTTCGGCAGCGGAAAATCGTGTGGCATTTAACAACGAGCGCAAGCGGGAGCTGGCCGAGCGTTTGGAGCAGAACGAGAAGGACATCAATGCGACCCAGTCGAATCTTGCGGAGCAGCAGGAGACGCTGCAGCAGAGTCAGGCAGCGTTGCAGGATCTCGAATCTCGAATCGATGATAAGGAGAGCCAATCCAAGGAGCGTCAGCAATCGTCCAATGATCTTGCGAAGGAGCGTCAGCAGATTGAAAATGAACTTCGTCGGGCGCGGGCTGAGGCCAACTCGACCCAGCAGATCATCGCGAGTTCGCTGGCCAAGATCGAGAGTGCTCTCAGCCAGATGGAGGGAAACAAGGAGCGGATGAAGCAACTTGAGGACGAAGCTGAGCGTTTGTGCAACGAGCAGACCAAAGCCGTGGCCGAGCGCGATCAGTTTGTCACAATGCTTGAGGAGCATCAGAAGACGCTTCCCGGCCTGGAAGAGGCGCGCGAGAAGACGCAGCGGGAATTTGAAGAAGCACGGGGTTCACTGGATGTGTCGCGTAAGGCGGCGTCCGAAGCGAACCGGACATACTCGCAAAGGAGTTCGCGTTTGGATGTTTTAAAACAGCTTGTGGAGAGTGGCGAGGGCTTGGAAAAAGGAACCCAGGCGGTGCTCAAGGGGCTCAACGACCCTGATCTGATTAAGCCGGGTCTCAGTGGGCTTCTCGGGGCGCAACTGAAGGCTCCCGACGAATACGCCATCGCGATTGAGTCGGCTCTTTCCCAGTATCTCCAGGCGATCATCGTGCGTGATGAGGAGTTGGCGGATTCCATCATCGAACGGCTTGTGGATGGCAAGAAGGGGACGGCGGCGATCATTCCTGAGAGTCTTTTGCCAGTGGCGAAGGGGAGTCAGATTGAGGCTTTGCCCGAAGGGGCTTCCGCGTGGGCGTTGGATGTTGTGACAGTGGATGCCAAGTTCACGGGCTTGATGGAGCGCTTGCTAGCGAAGGTAATTATCGTTCCTGATCGGGCGACGGCTTTGAAGCTGCGTCGTGACTATCCGGATTTGAGTTTTGTGACTCAGACCGGGGAGGTTTTGACACCCGAGGGCGTGCTGCGCGGGGGATCGAGCGGAGGGAAAGACAACTCATTGCTGAAGCGTCGCAACGAGATCGAAGCGCTTGAGATCGAGGTCAAGAAGTTGGCAGACGAGGAGAAAGTGGCGGAGCAGAATATTCTCGATTGTGATGCCCGCACCAAGGAGCTGCGTGAAGAACTGGAGCAAACGAAGGACCGGCTTCAGCGTCACCGGGTGGAAGACTCGACCTTGCAGGGGCAGCTTAAACTCGCAAAGCGTGAGGCGGATTCCATCGAGTCCAAAGTGGGGAACAACAAGTGGGAGCGCGACGAGCTTGGGAATCGCGAGGAAACCGCGACCGACAGTCGCTTGGCTCTCGAAAATGAACTCTCGCGAGCACGTGAGCGACTGACCGCTTTGGAAGACGACTCGCGCAAGCTTTCTGTTCGTGTCGAGGAGGCGATCAAGCGAGAGAACGAAGCGCGTGAGCAACTGAACGAAGCCCGCACCGCGTTGGCGGTTGAGAAGCAAATCCGCGATTCGGCGGCCCGTGAGCAGGATCCGATGAGTCGCCGAATCCGCGAATTGGCGGAACTGAACGGGCGCCGCAAGAATGAGATTCAATCGGCCCGAGAGCGGATCACAAAAGGGGATGGCGAGAACGAGACTATGGTCAAGGAGATGGAGGGCTACCGTGAAGAAGTCGCCACCCTGACTGAGGAACTCAGCCATGCCGACGAGCAGCGTAAAGGGCTGTCCCGGGGGATTGATGAAGCGGAGGCGGCCTTTTCGGAGATCCGGGCTCGTCAGAGCAAGGTGCGCAACCAAGTTAGCAAGGAAGAAGTCGCTTGCACCAAGCTCGATCTGCGACTTGAGAACCTAGTTGATTCAGCGATGGAGAGGCATCAGGTGGACCTTGCACATTTCCGGCCTGACACTCACGTATTGATCGCTTGCATCAACGAACGAAAGGAAGCGGAGAAGAAGGGAAGGAGGAAATTAACCTTCGAGGACCAATCAGCGGGAGACGGAGAAGAAGTTCTCGAAGAGGAAATTGAAGTGGGTCCAAAGTCAGAGGATGACGGGAAAGCCATCATGGAGCTGATGGACGGTGAGGGACCAGACTGGAAATTTGTGGAAGCGATCGTAGTCGACTTGAAGCGTCGCCTTGACTCCATGGGTCCGGTCAATCTAGATGCCATCGAGGAATTTGATGAGCTGGAAGAGCGTCACACCTTCACCAAGAATCAGCACGATGATCTTGTGAATTCCAAGATGAAGCTTCTTGAGATCATTGCTCGGATTAATATCGAGTCCGAGCGTCTCTTTACCGAAACCTTCAACGCGGTGAGCAAGAATTTCAAATCGATGTTCAAGCGTCTCTTTGGCGAGAAAGCGACTGCAGATCTTATTCTACAGGATGAAAGTGATCCCCTGGAGTGTGGCATTGAGGTGATCGCCAAGCCTCCGGGCAAGAAGCTTCAGTCCATCTCGCTAATGTCGGGTGGTGAGCGATCCATGACGGCGGTGGCCTTGCTCTTCTCCATCTACATGGTGAAGCCGAGCCCCTTCTGTGTGCTGGATGAATTGGATGCGCCGCTTGATGAAGCAAACATCGGGCGCTTCCTGAAAGTACTCGATACCTTCATTGATCAAAGCCAGTTTATCATCGTGACGCACTCCAAGCGGACGATGGAGCGGGCCGATGTCATGTATGGGGTGACGATGGAAGAATTCGGAGTTTCTAAACCGGTGGGCATGCGTCTTACCAGTGAGGGTAAGAAGAGCGATGGCCCAAAGAATGCCGCGCAAAAGGCTGCCTTAAAGCTTAATGCCTAATGGGATGACACCACCGCCCCTGCCGGTAGATCCACGCGATGTGGAACAGGTCCGACTCCTGGTGATCTTTCACTATGTCGCGGCGGGGATTGGAGTTGCGGCGTTTTTGGGATTGGGATTGCACTTCATGTTTATGAAAGTGGTTTTCACAACTCTCGAAGACCTGCCGGCAATCATCACCGCAGATCAGCCGGCGAAGGAGCCCCCGGTGGTTGGTGAAGAGGTGGTGCTCCCGGTCGAGATCGAGAAGGTGAATGAGATTCCTCCTGAGTTGTTCTCAAATATGTTTGCTCCGTTTGTGTATTTTTATCTCTTTCTCGGAGTTTTCATAGTTTTGAAGATCATCCTTAATTTGATGTCGGCCCATTATATGGGGCGGCGGCGGCACAAGGTTTTTTCAATGATCACGGCGGGTCTGAATTGTCTCAGTATTCCCTTGGGGACAATTTTGGGAATCTTCACGTTCGTAGTGCTCTCCAGACAATCGGTTGAGGCCATTTATCACAAAGCGGCAAAGTAGGGAGTGTTTTCAATCCCGCTGATCATACCAATATTCGTTGGCGATTTCTTTGTCCGAGCCATCAAAAGCTCGTCGTAGAAAATCGGGATCTCGGACGAGATGCCAGTCGCCGTATTGGTCGAACTTTCGGCAGGATGTCACAAGAGGCGCGCTCCAGACAGTGCCCCATTTTTTGCCGAGGGTTTTGCCATAGTCACGGAGGCGGACGGCGAAATCAACATCCTCGATCGTGACGAAGTCGGGATTGAAGCCGTTGATGGCATCAAAGGCTTTGCGGGTGGTCCAGAAGGCGGCGAAGGAGAGGCGGTATTTGGCGAGGTAGGGGACGGCCATCATGGCGCTGCACACGATGCCGAGAGACCAGCGGTCGGGGAAGACCATGACTCCGCCGCCGATGAGGTTTTTTTGGAGTTTTTCGACCGCGATGCGGAGGAAGTGGGGGTGGAGTCGGGAGTCGGCATCGACGGTGATGACGATCTCGCCGGTGGAAGCTGCGAAGCCGGCGTTGCGGATGCGGGCAAGATTTTTGGCGTCTTCGCGGGCGATGATGGCGCCGAAGTCGCGGGCGATTTGTTCGGTGCGGTCGCTGCAGCGGTTGAGGACGACGATCGTTTCGACTTCGTAAGAGGTGAATTTGGCCGCCTCCGCGACTGCGGCTAGGCCGAGCGGGAGATATTCTTCCTCGTTGTGAGCGGGGATGATGACGGAGATTTTCATTCGTGGTTGAGCATTGCTCGTGGGGAGGCTAAGGCTGAACCCATGATTCGACAAATTGTAGTTCACCCCGGTGGTGCTCATAAGGATGACTTTCTCGCTTGTGCTCTTCTTATCGCAGAAAATGAGGTGCCGATTTTTCGTCGTGAGCCTTCGAAAGATGATTTAGAAGACGTAGAGATTGCGGTGGTGGATGTGGGCTTGGAGTGGGATGAGTCGAAGATGAACTTTGATCACCACCAGTTCCCGCGCGATGCGGAGCCGCTTTGTGCGCTGAGTTTGGTGCTGAAGCATCTTGGGGTTTACGATGAGACGCGTAAATTTTGTGACTGGTTGGAGGTCGCGGAATACATCGATACGCGTGGGCCAAATGATACCGCGAAGTGGTTGGGGGTGGAGCGTGAGGCGATGTCAAAACTGAACTCGCCGATCGATATTACTTTGCTGCGGAGGTTCGCCTCGGTGACTGAGCATCAGCCGGGTCAGCCGATTTATGAGGTAATGAAGATGGTGGGTGAGGATTTGATCAAGTTTGTCCGTGGAATGAAAAATCAACTCGCCTATCTTGCCGAGAATACCGAAATCTGGGAAATGGGCTTCGGTAAAAAAGTTCTCTTTATGCCGCGCGCCGAGCCCCTCAATGAAGACGGCACTATGGGAATGGGACGCTACGTTGAAGACCTTGGGCTAAAGGACGAAGTCGTCGCGATGGTGTATCCGGATCGCCGTGGCGAGGGATACGGGATGTCACGATTCAATGATGACAAGCGGATGGAATTCACGAAAGTGGGTGAGGAAGCGGATGTACATTTCGCGCACAACAAGGGATTCATTGCGAAGACCTCGGCGTCGGAAACGGGGAGGTTGAAGGAGTTGCTAGAAATGGTTTGGACTGCGGGAGCTTGATCCCGCTTTTCCGGTTGGCCGGGGTTGTGCGAAGGCGGGGTCAAGGCTCCGCGCTTCAGGTTCTACTTGTGCCCTTCGTCGGTTTTGTCCTTCTTACAGGAAGCGAGGTAGGCGACGAGGTTGCGAGTTTCCTTTTTTGTTAAGAGGGCTGACATGGGGGGCATGGCGGAGATGGGTTGGCTCTTGGTGGCGACGTCTCCTTTTTTGATCACTTTGGTGGTCTCGGCGAATTTGATGATGGAATTTCCATTTTTGTCGTCGGGCATGAAGTTCCCGCTGATTTGGGTTCCGTCTTTGAGGGTGATGGTTCCTACTCCGTATCCTTTTGCGACTTCAGCGGTAGGCTCAACGAGTGAGCGGAGGAGGTAGGAGCGGTCGAGGTTTTTTCCGATGGCTCCGAGTTCAGGTCCGACATCGCCGCCGACTCCGTGCATCGTATGGCAGCGTTGGCACTGGGCAGTTCCGTGTTCGTAGAAGACTTTTTTACCAAGTTTGATGTCACCTCCGTCGCGGCAGAGAAGGTTCCATTCGGCATTCGGGTCATCCTTCGGAAGGGAGGCACGAAACGCGTCGAGCGAAAGGCCGGTCTTCTCAGCGGCAGTGACGATGTCGAGGGCGAGTCCCGACTCGGCCTTGCGGGCGATGAGCTGGTCGAGCGCAGCCTGAATCATCTCTTTGGCCTTGGGCAATTTTAGCTTGGTGAGGGTTTCGAGGGTGAGTTGCTTCTCTGTCATAGTGGCCTGTTTTGAAGAGAGAAGATCCCCGAGTTGGGCAATGGCCCGATTGGGATCTATTTTGGAGAGAAGTTCGCGGGCCTTACTTCGGATCTTGTCGCTCTTGTCGCTGGAGAGGGTTTCCAAAGTGGCAAGCCAGTTGGGATTATCCTTCTGAAGAGGAGCGAGAAGGTTGAGAGCCTTCTCGCGGGCCTCGGTAGGAGCTTTTTGATTCTTGAGGTAGCGGGCGAGGTGGGCGGCTCCAAGGGGGAGTTTGTCTTGCTCAACCAGAGTGAGAAGACGGGGAAGGAGCTTGAGGGAATTGTCATCGTTGCCATCAAGGAGGCCGGTGAGTTGCTCGAGGAGGGAGGTTCCGAGCTTGATGCGGTTGGTCGGCAGCTTGCGGACAAAGGCGGTGACGGGATCAGCGACGGGAGGAGTGTTCCAGTCGAGAAGGGCGATGAGGGCATCCTTGCGAACGCGGAAGTCAAGGGAGGCATCGGTTGCGATTCTGGCGAGGACCGCGAGGTCTTCTTTCTGTCCGAGAGTCCATGCCGCGTGAATGGCACGGCGGGCGGTGAGAGGGTGCCATTTGACCTCTGTCGTAACACGCTTTGCAATAGTGTGAGCACGCTGAGAGAGAGCAGGGTAGGTCACGCGGACGTCCATTTCGTAAGCCGCCCGGATTGCCTCGTGGCGGACGTGGAGATTTTCGTCATCGAAGTACGATTCGAGGAATCTGGATTTCTGCCGGCGAAGGGCGACAACGGCGGCGCGGCGAACGGCATTGGAAGGGTGGGTGTTGAGCTTCGCGAGGGCCTCGGGGGCGGCACACTTTGCAAGAGCCATCACTCCGGCGTGGCGAATGACGACATCTTTATCATCGTTCTTTTCGATAAGGGTGAGCGTCGGTTCAACGGCCGCTTTATCGCCGTGGTTGGCAAGAGCGATGGCGGCAAGGGAAGCAACGCGGGTCGATGAATCTTCGAGCATTTTGATGAGAGCCTTGCGGAACGGGGCGAGGTGCTTGCCATGATTGCCGAGGGTTCGGGCAAGGTTCGCGCGGATTTCCAATTCCTTGTCGCCGATCAGGCTGGTGAGCGAATTGAGTGCGGAAGGGTTTTCCTGCCCGAGTTGGCCGAGGCCCCAAAGTCCGTGGATGCGGCGCATGAGGGGTTGGTCCGGCTGAGTTGCTTTTTCGAAATGAGGGAGGGATTTGAGACCGTGATCGGCGAGGGCGAATTGGGCACGCTGGCGGACGCGTTGGTCGGGATGAGCGAGGAGGGCGAAGAGCTTATCGGATTCCAGTTTTGGGATGCCGTTGGCGAAGAGTTCTTTGACTTCCTTGATGGCGGGAGTTCCGAGCTTTGCGGTGTCGGCGAGGGTGTAGATATTAC
>TARA_B110000037_G_C17128248_1_pt1 | contig 15847 bp, 14 predicted proteins | sample TARA_B110000037 | Tara Oceans TARA_B110000037 (sample SAMEA4397196) | marine metagenome | biome: Polar Biome; feature: [MIX] marine epipelagic wind mixed layer (ENVO:01000061); material: water (ENVO:00002006), including particulate matter (ENVO:01000060) such as... | depth 10-100 m
AGTATTGGTGCAGCAGTTGGTGGGGTTCAATTATTATTTGTGAATGCTAGTATTGCTGTTTTTAGGCCTAAAATTTATGAAAGCTTTAAAGAGCAAGAAAGCACTAAAAAGATCCAAGGTTTAAATCTTTCACTTCTAGTAGCCGTCTTTTTGTTTCTTAATCTGTTTTCATATTTGTTTTTCGAGGATTTTATTAACGAAAGATATTGGGCTGCTCAAAATTATGTGCTGTCTATTTCTGCAGGGTTTGTGTTTTGGGGAATATTTAATTTTTATGTTTCCTTTTTTATGTATCAAAATTTAAACCGCCTTACTGCAATAGTTTCAGTATTAGGGGTGCTACTAAATTTGATTTTAAATTATTTTTTAATATTTGAATATTCGACAATTGGTGCGGCTTATGCTACAGCAATCACTTACTTTGCGATGGCGTTATTAATTTATTTTTTGTTTAAATTTTATACCATCGGAACCCTTGATTCTAAATAAGATATATCGATATTTAATTATTGGCATTACTGACTTTAAGAGTAAATTAAAAATGCTCCATTATGGAAGTATGTATCCTAGAATAAAGTTTGAGGGTAAATGTCAAATTGGTGAAAATTGTAGTTTTGTATGTACCAATGAAAGCTCTATGACTTTGACCAATGTTGTTTTTGGGAAAAACGTTATTTTGGAGGCAAAACACGGTGGCAACATTGAGATTAAAAATTCATACGTAGGTCATAATTCGCTTATAGTATCTGTGGATAAAATAGTAATTGAAAAAAATTGGGCTATTGCCGAAATGGTAGTCATTCGAGATCAAGATCATTCATTTGATTTTTCTGACCGTCCTATCGGTGGGCAAGGCCTTGTCTCCAAGTCCATACTCATTGGATCAAATGTTTGGATTGGCGCTAAAGCTTCCATCTTAAAAGGAGTTACAATTGGAAATAATTCAGTCATAGGAGCTCATTCACTAGTTAATAAAGACATAGAAAAACAGTCAATAGTTGCAGGGATTCCTGCAGTCTTAATTAAATCAAAAAAGACGAAAAAAAATGATTGAAAAACTAAAGTCGTTGATTTGGTTTTTGAAAAACCCTAAATATTTTTCTCAAATATTTCAATTGTTAAAACGCTCTCAAAATGCCGAGTTAGAGAACTCCTCTGGCGAATCTTTAAGTTGGTGTAAGGAAAATCAAATTGACCAATCAGAGGCACTAGTCAAGTTATTTGGAGAAAATAAATATGAGAGCCTTAATGAGGTTTTTCCTAAAGAAATAGAGAGTGCTAAGAAAGAGGAGGCCAAAAGCCCTTTTGCTATGGGAGGTGAAGGTGCTATTTCGTTTTTGTACCATGTTGTCGAAAATTTAAAACCACGGCATGTTTTGGAAACAGGTGTTGCTTATGGTTGGTCGAGTTTAGCTATCTTACTGGCATTAGAAAAAAATAAGGATGGGCGACTAATAAGTAATGATATGCCATACATAAAAATGAATAATGAGGATTATGTTGGTTGTGTTGTGCCTATGCGGTTGCAAAAACTTTGGACCTTACAGAGAAATGCAGATAAAGATGGCATTCCTAAGGCAATAAAAGTATATCAAGGTCAACTCGACTTAGTGCACTACGATAGTGATAAGAGTTACTGCGGTAGAACTTGGGCCTCACCAATTTTATGGCAAGCGCTAAGGCCTGGCGGAATATTTATTAGTGACGATATTAATGATAACCTTGCCTTTAAGCATTTTGGAGAAAAAATGGGAAAGACACCTCTGATAGTAAAGCATAAGGGTAAATATGTTGGTTTAATAGTTAAGTAAATTGATTACAAAAAAGATTGTATACGTAATTTCAGGAGTTCATAATTCAATTTCATTTGAGTGGCAATTAGAATCTCAACATAGAAAAAATGATATTGTGGTTATACTGTTGGATAACCGAAAGACTGTTTTTTTTGATTTTTTGGAAAAGACAGGAATCGATAATCATTTTATTCAATTCAATTCAAAAAAGAATTATCCATTAATATTTATTCGCGTTTTAAGGCTTCTTTGGGAAATTAAGCCGGTAGTTGTGCACTGTCACTTATTCGATGCTAATATTATAGGTCTTGCAGCTGCAAGTGTTTTAAGGGTAAAGAAAAGATTTTATACTAGACATCATTCTACTTTTCATCTTGAGTATGCCAAAAAGGGAGTAAAATATGATAAGTTGTGTAATTTACTGGCTACAAGTATTATAGCTCCAAGCGAAAATGTAAAAAATGTCCTTGTAAATTTCGAAAAAGTTCCAGAGCGAAAAGTTAAGGTGGTAAGACACGGTTTCAAAGGTTCCTTTTTTAATGAAGTATCAGATTTCAGAGTACACGAAATAGAAAAAAAATATAACATCAAAGATTCTTTTCCTGTCATTGGGGTAATGGCAAGATATATTGAATGGAAAGGGGTTGATTTTATTGTTGAAGCGTTTGAGGAGATAATAAAGGTTAATCCAAAAGCGAAGCTATTAATCGCAAATGCAGTGGGAGCATCTAGGCCGGCCAAAATTGATTTAATTAACGGGAAATATGATAATTCTATTATAGAAATCCCTTACGAAAGAGATACTGGGGCACTCTACAAGACGTTTGATATTTATATACACACACCTATTAGTAGATATATCGAGGCCTTCGGGCAAACTTATGTGGAAAGTATGCTTGCCCAAGTTCCCGCAGTATTTACGCTTAGCGGAATAGGTATCGACATAATAAAAAGCGGAGTAAATGCGGAAGTGGTGGACTATAAAAATTCGGAATCTATCCTTCATGCCGTGAACAATATTCTAGCTAGTGACAAAATTTCTCGAAACTTAAGAAGTGGACGTGATAAATTACAAAAGGAATTTGGTGTGGAAAGAATGACTGATGAATTACACTCATTATACCGAAATTGATGTTAAAAGATAAATTACGTCAAATTCTTTCTACTCCCTTCTTGCTTAAAAGAAAAGAGAATTTAAGGTTTTTTTTAACTTACCATGATATTATTGATACGATGCCTGTTGGTTATCTGCAATGCACTACCAAGCAGGATAGGTTTGTTCAACAAATTAATTTTTTGGGGAAATATTTTCAATTTGTAGGGCCTGAAGAGGTCATGTCCTCTTCGTCTTCTAAGAATTTAATTTGCTTGACATTCGATGATGGCTACCTTAGTATGAAGGACTTTGTCGCGCCTTACCTAAATAGATTAAAAATACCATTTGTCATTTTTCTCAACAGTAAAGCAGTTCGAGAAGATACGCTTTGGCTAAATAAGTTTAATCAATTGTTGGTTAAGGATCCTCAAAATGAATTTGTAAGTCAAATTATGGATAATTTCAGTTTGCAAGATAAACCCACTAGTTCTATTATTAAAACATTGGTCGAGCGCTTTGACTTTAATAGAGGGATAAGCTATATAGATGATAGCCCGATGAACCTTTTTTTAAATGAAATGGACATAGGGAAATTGGTTAAAGATGGTGCTATTATTGGTTCTCATAGCAAATCACATTATCCGTTATCTAAGTTGAACAATGATCAGTTAAAACAAGAAATTCAGGAAGACAAAATTGCTTTGGAATCTATGCTGGATAAGGAAGTCAAATACTTGGCATTTCCATTTGGAAAAAAAAATCACTATAATGCCAGCGTTATAGATGTTGCTAAAAAAGCAGGGTTTGAACGAGCATTTACTACAAATCCTAATCGTTTTAAGAAAGACGAGTTTTTGATTCCAAGAATTAGCGTATTAAACGAATCACCTAAGGAACTTAACTTTTTCCTTTCACGTGCTATTTTAAAGACTTACTCTTTATGACGGATTTTAAAATAAAACGCTCTGAATTAGAAGGTGTTTCTAGGTTAAAAGAAATGATGAAGCTTTCACTAGGGATTAAGTCCAGTGAAGAATATTTCAATTGGAAATATCAGAATAATCCAGCGGGAAGTTTTATTGGTTTCGAGGCGTATTATGGTTCAGAACTTACTGGTTTTTACGGCGTTATTCCGGAGTATTATTTTGTTAATGGAAAACGAACCTTAGTATTTCAATCAATGGATACAATGGTTCACCCTAGTTATAGGAAAAGAGGAGTATTTACTCTATTAGCCAAGCACACATATGACTATTTAAAAAATACCTATGGAGATGTAATTATTGTCGGTATTTCAGGTACTCAATCTACTCATGGTTTTGTAAATAAACTGAATTGGAATTTAGCGTATCAATTTTCTTACAGTTTCCAACATAAAGCGATTTTGCTTTTCATGTCATTTTTTAGAAAGAATCATAAGTTAGGAGTAAATCGGATTGACAGTTTTGGAGCAAATTATTCCCAATTCATTGCAAAAAGCACCACTTCTTTTGGAGCCATATATAAAGATTTTTCCATTGAATTTATGAATTGGCGAGTAATTGAACATCCGATAATAAAATACTATTCTTATGAATTATTATTCAATGGTGAGGTTATTGGGTTTGCGGTTTGTCACAATAATGGGTCATTATTAATGTTAGATTTTGTTCGATTTGAGAAAGAAGAATATTATGGCAAGTTTGGATTTTTAACTTTATTGGGGATATTAAAGCAAAGTGGATCAAAGCTGGTCTATACATGGAAAGCGAATTCTTATCCATTATCGAATTTCCAGAAGTCAGGGTATATGGTTAAAAATCCATTCAAGCATGGTCCTTTTTCATTTAAGAAACCATTTATTGTGTATTCCTCAGACCCTGAATCTAGTGAAGCTAAAATGTGGAATGCAGAAGGCATGAATTCGATACAACCCTTAATTCAAGATTGAGTAAATCTAAGATATGAACCCGGTAGAGCTCTGTTTTATGGAAGTATTTCATAAGTTTGCCTAAAATGTCAGATACTTTTGCTGTTCCCTATATGGAAGCCACTAATTCTGGGATGCAATTAGTGATTTGGTTGCAAAAACTTTAATTAAAATGAAGGACCCCAAATTTTCTGTAATCATTCCAACCTATAATCGTGGTTACATGATAATGGCCACACTTGAATCCTTGTTTTCTCAATCATTTAAGCACTTTGAAATAATAGTTGTTGACAATTGTAGCACTGATAATACAGAAGAAGTCTTAAGACCTCTGATAGAAAAAGGGGCAATTAAATTTATCAAACACGATAAGAACTATGAGCGTGCAAAATCTCGAAACACAGGAATGAATGTTGCTCAAGGTGAATTCGTTACTTTTCTTGATTCAGATGATTTTTTGTATAAAAACTGCTTAAAGGATGCAGAGTCTTTTATCAAAAGAAACTCTGATATTAAAATCTTTCACAACCTCTATGAATTGGTTAATTCTGACAAAGAGACAGTAAAGACCTATTCCTTTCCACCAATAAAGAATGCCCAAAAGGAAATACTAATGGGTAACTTTTTATCGTGCATAGGGATTTTTATACATAAGGATATTTATGAGAATTATAGATTTGACCTGGCTCCAGAACTAATAGGTTCTGAAGATCATGAATATTGGATAAGGATTATAGCTGATTACTCAATTATTGGAAGAATAAATAAGGTAAATGCTGGAATTTTAGAGCATCCAGATAGAACAGTTAATCAACTGGATATTACAAAATCAATAAATAGAAAGAAATACATTTTGGAGAAATTGCGCACAGATAAACAACTTACGCTCAAGTATAGCAAGTGGATTAAACATTTTGAAGCTTACATAAACGTATTTGCTGCGTCCGATTCAAATAGTATTGGGACTTATAGAAAATCTTGTGTTTTTTTGTACAATGCAATTCGTATTGATTTAAATTCGGCATCTACAATTTTTTTTAAAAAAGTATTAGGAATAACAATTTTGAAAATTTTGAAACTAAAATGAAAGAAACAATTCTTATAACCGGTGGAACCGGATTTCTAGGCAGAAGATTAGGTATTCAGTTAAACGATAAATACGATGTTATTTTAACTGGAAGAAACAATAAACAAAATGCGTTTGCAAATAAATTTACGGGGTGTAAAGTTCTTCCTTTAGACATTTCAAATATTGAAGCCGTAAGGGATGTGGTTATTGAAACTAAGCCAAGTATCATAATTCATGCAGCCGCGACAAAGTTTGTGGACTTGGCGGAGAAACAGCCAATGGAATGTGTTGATATTAATGTGGTTGGCTCTCAGAATGTAGCAAGAGTAGCTGTGGACAAAGGAGTGAAAATTGTTGTAGGGATTTCTACAGACAAAGCTGCACCACCAGTAAGGAATACTTACGGATTAACAAAAGCACTGATGGAACGAGTTTTTTGTTCTATGGATGGTAAGGGCATTACAAAATTTACTTGCGTACGATATGGAAATGTCGCATGGTCTACTGGATCGGTATTGCCTATTTGGAAGAAAATGTATGAAGAAACGGGAGAAATTGGAACTACCGGTCCTGAAATGAGGAGGTTTTTCTTCACAGTTGACGAAGCAGTAGGTTTGGTTATTAATGCTTTGGATAATATTGATACTGTTAATGGTAAAGTGCTTTCCCGCGAAATGAAATCTGCTCAAATTGGCGATATTCTTCGAGTTTGGACCGAACGTTTAGGTGGTAAATGGAAGAAAATTGAAGGGCGGCCTGGAGAAAGAGATGATGAGTTTTTAATTGGCGATATAGAATTAGAATATACTCGAGAAATAGAATTAGATGGGATCAGGCATTTTCTTATTTCCTTTAATGAAAAGCAAAAAAATCCAATTGGAGGGGTTTTGTCATCAGCAAATGCAACTCGACTTTCTGATGATGAAATTTACGAAATAATTGCTAATCCTCCGGAAGAAGAGAGATGAAAAACATAAAGCATGCTGTAATCATGGCGGCTGGTAGAGGAACAAGAATGCTTCCTTTAACCAGTGAAATGCCTAAGGCAATGGCGGAAATTAATGGTGTATCATTAATTTCAAATGGAATAAAGAAACTTCGCAAGGAAATAAATAATATCCATATAACTGTGGGTTACAAAGGAGCAATGCTTGCGAAACATGTAATTGAGAATGAGGTCAGTTCAGTCTTGAATACAGAGAACAAAGGAAATTCTTGGTGGATTTTTAATTCTTTATTAAAGACATTGGATGAGCCAGTTCTTGTTCTCACCTGTGACAATGTTGTTCACTTAGATATTGAAAGAATGGCAAAGGATTATCATAATCTCAATGAACCAGCATGTATGGTAATTCCTGTTTCACCAGTTGAAGGTCTTGATGGTGACTATATATTTCACGAAAATAATATTGTAAAAGAATTAAACAGGACAAAGATTTCTAGCTCTTATTGTTCTGGAATACAGGTGATAAATCCATTTAAGATTAATAAATTAATCAGTCCAAAGGCTGATTTTAATGATTTATGGCATAAGCTGATTTCATTGGAGGAACTTAAATGTAGTAGAGTTTACCCGAAGACTTGGTATACAATTGATACATTAGAACAGCTTGATAAATTCACAAAAAACCCTGAGGGATGGCTTCCGTAAATTCTCCAATTCGAAAATTCGTTAAACCATTTTTCTACAAATTATTAGGCAGAAAAGGTTACAAATATGTACAGGCGAGAGCTAAAATCAGAGACATCGAACAACGCTTAGTAGAGGAAAAAGAAATGATTCTTTTGCCTCATTTTATTAATGAAGGAGATTCAGTTATTGACTTAGGAGCTAATTATGCTTACTATATCGAACGCATGTCGAAATTGGTTGGTGATGCCGGGAAAGTATATGGTTTTGAGCCTATTCCTTTTACCTACGAAGTATGTGATTTAATAATAAATAAGCTTGGATTTAAAAATGTGGAACTCTTTCCTTATGCCTCCGGAAATAAAAACGAAGATCTAGAATTTAGAGTTCCTAAATTGGATTTTGGTGGGATAAGCGCAGGTCAAAGTCATTTGGCAATTAGAAATAACGAAATGGAAGGAAAGGAGAATTACTACTCCTTTCAAGATGAAGAAATTGTAAAGTGTAAATCGGTTACAATTGATGATTTTCTCTTGCCTAAGCTTAAAGGGCTTTCATTTGTAAAAATTGATATTGAAGGCGCTGAATATTTTTCTCTTCAAGGAATGGTAAATACGTTGAAGAAGTTTAAGCCGGTAATTCTAGTTGAAATTCAACCTTTTTTTCTAAAGGGAATGGGAGTAGAGGAATCGGACTTAATAAAATTGCTAACCGAACAATTAGGATATAAAATTTTTGCACTAAAAAACGGAGAAGAAAAACTGTATAAAGTTCAAGGAGCCTTGTGGGACGATAATTACATTCTCATTCATTGCGACGCTGTTGAATCATTTCAAGAAATAATGCAATGATTCACGAAGAGATTGACAAAATAGCGAACTATTTCAAGACTTCAAAAAACTTTGACGGTGCCCATGAATTATCAATACCAGTATTAAAAGACTTGGTTAAGGATAAAGACTTTCTATTTGATGTTGTACGTAAGAATCTATCCAATCCCGAATTCTTAAAAAAAACAAGACATTACCCTACTTTGGCAATGGAAGTATTTAAAAACGATATCGTGGATATGGTGATTAATATCTTTCCCTCTTTACCGGATCAAAGAACTGATATTAGTTTTCAGAGTATTCACCATCATGGAAGTTTAAAGCTTTCTACAGTTGGGCTTTCAGGGCCTGGTTATTCATCTTGTATTTTTAAAAAAGGATATGCGATCAATAAAGAAACTAATGAAACAAACCTTGAACTAGAAAAGTTTTATTCCAATAAAATAGGTCAGTATACTTTTTGCGATGCCTACGTTCCTCATGTTGTTTTTTACCCAACTCAAATGTCTTCAACCCTAGTTTTATGGAGTAAGCAAAGCCAGAGTTCAATTAATTTTGTAAAAGCCCTTTTTCCTCGATCGTTTAGTAAGAGTGTAGGCCCTGTTTTGAACAAATTAGGGCTTCGGAAGACATTGGATTTAAATGTAGCTCAGTATCATGATTTTTACCCTGAAAACGGTAAGTTCTATGCACTGAAAGATAGAATAGGATATCCGGAAGGAAGTAATGAAAATTTTATTCAGAATTTCTTTTATTATTTACAAACTATTGGTTTTGACGATTTTGATTTTTTAAGAAAATTATTGAATAGCGAACAGTCTACTGTAGCTGAAAAAAAGTGGATTGAAAAGTATTGTTCGAAAGAGGCAATAAAAGAAAAATTTGAAGAAATCCATTACAATATCGATTCAAGAGTAAATAATAACTTGGATGAAATAAAATCAGCTTTTGAAAGCCATTAATGTACTTTATATAACTTACGATGGACTAACTGACCAGTTAGGAAGATCTCAGATACTACCTTATATTCTAGGTTTAAATAAAGTGGGTTACCTTTTCACAGTTATTTCTTTTGAAAAGCAACAGGGTTTGTATTCGTTGGAAGAAACTCGCCAATTATTAGAGAAAAATAATATTGATTGGCATCCAAATGGGTACACAAAAAGACCACCTGTTTTATCTTCAGTTTATGATGTGATTAAGCTAATTCATCTATCCAAAAAAATCGCAAAAAAGAAAGATATTAAGCTAGTTCATTGTCGAAGTTATATTCCGTCTTTAGCTGGGTTAGTTTTGAAAAAAAAGTTTGGAATCAAGTTTATTTTCGATATGCGTGGGTTTTGGGCTGATGAAAGAGTTGATGGCCTCTTATGGGATTTGTCAAATCCAATTTATTCATTAATTTATTCGTATTTCAAAAAGAAGGAATCTCAGTTTTTACAATTTTCGGATTGTACAATTTCATTGACAAACTCTGGGAAAAGAGAGATGTTAAAATGGGAAGGGTCTTCCAAATTTTCACCTATTTTAGTAATTCCTTGCAGTGTTGATGTTAAAGATTTTTCAAATTCCAAATTTTCAGATGATAAAAAGACGGAATTAAGGCTTCGCTTAGGAATAAAAAACGAAGATAAGGTTTTGGTTTATTTAGGTTCAATTGGAACGTGGTATATGCTTCCTGAAATGCTCTCTTTTTTTAAAAATTTATATCAACAAAACCCAAATTGGAAATTTTTATTTATTACCAGGGAAAAAGAATTGGTGCTTAAGGAAATTGAAGATTCGGATGTTGATATAGGTTCGGTAATTATTACTGAGGCAAAAAGAAAAGATATTCCATCATATCTGAGTATTGTAAATTGGGGTATGTTTTTTATTCGGCCTACTTTCTCTAAAATTTCATCATCCCCTACCAAACAAGGAGAAATTATGAGTATGGGAATTCCGCTAATAATAAATTCTGGAGTAGGAGATTGCGATGAAATAGTAAATAATTATGACGCGGGTATAGTAATAGATTCGTTTGAGGAAGAGGCATTTGTAAAAGCAGCTAAATCTATTGAAAATAGTACCTTTTCTCCCTTTGAAATAACAATAGGAGCAAGTGAAATATTCTCTTTGGAAAAAGCGCTTAAAAGTTATCAAAGGGTATATTCAGATGCTTTCGAAACGCAAAACCTTGTTTAAATATTTCTAATTATTAAGTTTGCCTTTTACTAAAAAAAAATGCTAGAATACTCTTCCGAACCCTTAAGTAATTTAAAACGGAATAAAGGTAAAGGTATACCCTCTTTTGTAAGTGATTTGGATTCTAATATTGATAGAAAAACTGTTGATTCTTTTGGTGAGGAATGGTTGAAATTTAAAACTTTTTCGGATTCCGAAATTAAGAATGCGGGGGATCAGTATTTTGATATTTTGAATATTGAAACCTTGAAAAATGCCATAGTTTTGGACATGGGATGTGGTAGTGGAAGGTGGACAAAATACATAGCCCCTTCGGTAAATTTTGTTGAAGCAATTGATCCGAGTGAGGCGGTTTTTTCTGCAGAAAAACTAACTGAATCTGTCGATAATGTCAGGGTTACACAAGCTGGTGTAGATAGTATTCCGTTTCAAGATAACTCTTTTGATTTAGTAATTTGTCTAGGGGTACTTCACCATATTCCCGATACATCTAAGGCGCTGAAGACCTTAGTTCGGAAAATGAAAGTTGGCGGTGTTTTGTTGTTGTATTTATATTATAAATTAGACAATCGAGGTATTCTATATAAGTTGCTATTCAGGTTATCTCATTTTTTACGCCTGATAATAAGTATGTTGCCAACTACAATTAAAAAATTGGTATGTGATGTAATCGCTGTATTTGTCTATTTACCACTAGTGTTACTGGTTAAGGTTTTGCAATTTAGTCTTGGAAAAAAAGTTTGGATAAAAAAAATACCACTTTCTTATTATTCAGGTAAGTCGTTCAATATAATTAGAAATGATGCTTTGGATAGATTTGGAACTCCACTGGAACAAAGATTTTCAAAAAAAGAAATTATTGTCATGATGCAAAATGCTGGTTTAAGTGAATTACACTTTTCGACTGGAGAACCTTATTGGCACATGACAGGACAAAGAGTAGAATGAAAAAGAAGATTCTTGTAATTTGTCCACACCCAGTAAATGTCGCTCCTGGTCAACGGTTAAAATACGAACAGTATTTTGAAATTTGGGAGAAAGAGGGATATGAAATAGAAGTGTCTCCTTTTATGACAAATCGATTTTGGGATATTGTCTATAAACCGGGTCACTTTTTTGAAAAAGTCTTATGGACTGTTTATGGGTATTCTATGCGGTTTTTAGACTTATTTCGGGTAAAAAAATATGACCTGGTTTATGTGTTTTTATGGGGAACTCCTTTTGGTTCTGCCTTATATGAACGTTTGCTTCGAATTTTAGCCTCACATTTAATTTTTGATATTGATGATATGGTCTTTTTGGGTCACTCGAGCGATGCAAATCGATTTTTTCAACCTTTGAAAGGAAGAGGTAAAATGATATACCTCATGAAAACTGCAGATCATGTTATTACATGTACACCTCTTTTAGACCAATTTACAAGAACTTTCAATATAAATACTACAGATATATCTAGCACAGTTGACACCTATTATAGGTATCAGGTAGTAAATAAGTATAAAAATGATCATAAGGTTGTTATAGGTTGGAGTGGGAGTCACAGCACATCCAAATACTTGTATTTATTAAAAGATGTTTTAGTTGAACTGGCCAAGGAATATGATTTTGTACTTCGTGTGATGGGTGACACAAATTTCAATATTGAAGGGGTAGATGTTGAAACAATTGAATGGAGTGAAAAGGTTGAAATGGATGTGCTTAGGTCTTTCGATATTGGCTTATATCCTTTGCCTAATGAAGAGTGGGTTTTTGGCAAAAGTGGATTAAAGGCTATTCAATACATGGGGTTAGGGATTCCGACTGTGGCAACCGCAATAGGTGCCAATTTTCGAATTATTGAAAATGAAAAAAATGGATATTTGGTAAATGTTGATGATAATTATTTGTGGAAAGAATATTTAGCAGGATTAATTAGCGATCCCAATCTGAGGCGAAAAATTGGTGCGAAAGGACGAATAACTATTGAAAACAAATATTCGGTAGAGGCTAATTCAATAAAGTATTTAAAGGCATTTTACGCTGTAATTAGGGTTGAAGATTACACGAAATTATCACGAACAAAAACTACTGAGGATATCCATAAAAAGAAGATAGCAATATTTGTAAACTCAATGGAAGGAGGTGGTGCTGAAGGGGTGATTTCGATATTTGCGAATTCACTAAGTGACAAATACGATATTGATTTATTGATTCTCTCTAAAGGATTAAAACAGGATTTGGACCCTAGAATAAATATCGGTCTTCTTTATAATTCTTACGGTAGAAAAAGTTCGATTAAAAAGTTAATGATTATGCCTTGGTTGGCATTTTTATTAGTGAAATACCTTAAAAAGGAAAAACCAGATGTGGTTTTATCTTTTTTGAACCGACCTAATTTTATTAGTGGAATCTCAAAATTCTTTGTTCCTAAACAAAGAATAGTTCTAAATGAACGAACTTTTCCTTCACAGGCATATTCTTCAAATAAATGGACAGATATTTTAACCAAGAGTCTAATTAAGAAATTGTATAAAAGAGCAGATAAGGTAATTGTTAATTCACAGGGTACTTATAGTGATTTAATTAAAAAATATAATGTAGTTGAAGAAAAATTATCGGTATTACATAATCCTATATTGTTTAGTAAAATTACAAAAATGGTTACAGACGAAATACCATTTTCTCATCGACGGGTAGGCTTCAAATTTTTAATGTTGGGGAGAATTGATGAAAATAAAAATCAAGAAATGGTATTAAAGGCTTTTTTAAATACTGTTTCAGATAAGGCATGGTTGTATGTTTTTGGAGAAGGGTCAGAAAAAGCCAAAATGAAAAAATATTTGAAAGAAAATGATTTAGAAAATAAAGTAATTTTAGATAGCTATCAAGATAATCCTTACAAATGGATGGAGTATTGTGATTGTCTAATATTAAACTCCAACTTTGAAGGATTTCCAAATGTCATTCTGGAAGCTTTGGCCTGTGGTAAACCAGTTATTTCGAGCGACTGTAAAACTGGCCCCAGAGAAATATTATGTTCTGAAAAGGAGAACGTTGATTATGGAAATTCATTTTATAAATCCAGCTTTGGATATTTATATGAAGTTGGGAATGTCAAAGGCCTTGAAATGGCACTAAAGTCAATGATGGGTGAGCCTACGGATAGATTTAAAGGAAATAAAAGTCGAGCAAAAGATTTTGATTCAAATAAAATAGTTAAACAATTAGACGAACTTATATTTGAATGATTCGGCAATTTTATATTTTCTAACTTCATATTCTAACATGAATAACATTCCGATAAACATAGGTAAGCAAGGGATTTTGTATCGAACTAAGGCACCAAAATTATAAGATGTAAATCCAACTGCGAATGCAAAGAACAGGGAAAAAACAAAACACATAAGGATAAAAGGATTATCAAAAAGAACTTTGATAACCTTGAAAAAACCAAGTCCAAAAAAAACAATTAAAGTCAATAAAAGAACCCCCAGACTTTCGATTGATGCTAATAATATTACTGCATTATGCACCTCCCAAGGGTAGGGTCTAAATAGAGTGACAACAATTGCAGAAGGTACCTTTAGTAATACTCCACTAAAAGTTTCATCATACTCACCTAAAGAATAACTTGAACCTCTCCCAGCAACCCAAGTTTTACCATCCAAATAGTGCCAATTTTGGTATGTCTTTGCAGTTTCCATTACATTATCCGTTGAAAACCTTTTACTTGCATCACTTAAATAAATGATAAGTCCAACCATAGTGGCAATGGTCAGAGCCCCTATTACAGGAGTAATAAATACTTTTATCGCTTTGTTTTTTATCGATGCCTTTATGGTAGGAAAGACCCAAATTGCGGTTGCAGGAAGTAGGGAGAATAAAACGTAAGCCTTAATGTTAAGTATTATAACTATACAAAAAAGTCCTAATGTAAATGTCCGGAAAATTCTTTTTCGTTCTATAATTAGGCTATCAATTGCGAAAAGTAAATATCCCATACAGCCTATGACAATAGAATCCTTTAGAATTCCAGAGCCCCAAAATATTACTGAGGGAATAAAAAGCGTCGCGATGACCAGTTTTTTTTCTAGTGAAGGATAATATTTTATAAACAATTCAAATAGTTTCCAAACTCCAAGGAAGGATAAATAGCTGATTAAAACAGTAGTCCCCACGTAAGTATTAAAAGCTAGAATATTTAAAGGAGTGGCAATTTTAACCACATAAAACGCACTGTTACTCCTATAAAAAGATAATGTTTCTGTAATATAATGTGTGTCTGGGTCGAATATCGCTGCATCATTTAAGAGTATTTTAAGTACAACAAAAGGGTCGGAGTAAAAAGTGTCCGTAAGTGTTTGAATGTCTTGGTAATAAACAAACGTATCACCAGTGTAATCGTAATAAAAGGAATATATTAGAGCGAAGCAAATTCCTCCAAACATTTTGGCTGATAACCCATATAAATAATATTTATAATAGGGTCTCTCTCTAATATTATAATGATAATGAAAGTAGGAATAAATGCCAATGATTAGAATCCAAAGACTAGCTGACAGTAAATCAAAAATAGTTAATTCGTACATGAAGTTAATTCCACTTAATGGGCGACCAAAATACAACCAATAAGTTAATTTTAAATTTTTGATTTTTTCTTTTAATTGATGGTTTTTTGAATCTACGAACTATAAATAGACTAAGTTTGAAACCTAACTTTTTAAACAAAAAATGACTATTAAATTCGTCCTCGTTGGTTGTGGTCACATAGCACAAAGACATGCTTACCACATCTGTGGACACGCAAATGCTGAATTGATTGGAGTATGTGATTTGGATAGTGAAAAGGCAAATAAATTTGCGAATAAATATGGAGTCAAAGCCGTTGCAAGTTTTCACGATTTATTGAATTTAGAAGCTGACATTGTGGTTATTTGCACGCCAAGCGGTTTGCACAAAACACATGCTCTAGAGTCTTTTAAATTCAATAAGAACGTATTAGTAGAAAAACCAATGGCCATAAATTATAAAGATGCTTTGGAAATGAAAATTGCTGCTGAAAATTCGGGAAAAGAATTATTTGTAGTAAAACAAAACCGCTATAACCCACCAGTACAGAGGGTTAAATTGGAGTTAGACAATGGAAATTTTGGTGATATTTTTCAAGTTGTAGTAAATTGTTTTTGGAACAGAGATGAAAACTATTATAAGGATAGCAAATGGAAGGGCACAAAATCCTTAGATGGAGGAGTGCTTTACAACCAATTCAGTCATTTTATAGATATAGTTTATTACCTTTTTGGAACATTCAAAGAATCGAAAGGAATTATTCGAAATTGTAACCATAAATCATC
>TARA_B110000037_G_scaffold152795_1_pt1 | contig 15794 bp, 10 predicted proteins | sample TARA_B110000037 | Tara Oceans TARA_B110000037 (sample SAMEA4397196) | marine metagenome | biome: Polar Biome; feature: [MIX] marine epipelagic wind mixed layer (ENVO:01000061); material: water (ENVO:00002006), including particulate matter (ENVO:01000060) such as... | depth 10-100 m
CTTCGGGTAGGGCGAATATTGCGAAGCCTTCCGGGAGGTTGTCCTCGGCTCATGCGGCGAGTTTGGGCTAAGCCATGGGGAATGGTACATAAGAGGAACCTAAACGCGGCGGGGAGCACAACAAGGGGCAAACTGGTCGGCTGTGGGTGAACTGATGAATGTGAACACCTTCACCTCCATCGTCAGCGGACTGGTCGTCAATGGGGGGGTATATGGTGCAGGAACCTACACTCACGCCTCGGAGGCTTGGATGATCGGTTCCACCGCCTAGAGCAGGCCGGCGATGACGAGGCTCACGATGGCCATCACATTGATGAGGATGTTCATCGAGGGGCCGGAGGTGTCTTTCAGTGGATCGCCGACGGTGTCGCCGACCACGCAACCGGCGTGGGTTTCGGAGCCCTTGCCGCCGAAATTACCTTCCTCGACGTGCTTCTTGGCATTGTCCCATGCGCCGCCGGCATTGGACATGAAGAGGGCGAGGAACACGCAGCCGAGCAGGGCGCCGATGAGTGTTCCGGCGAGGGTCTTCGCTCCGGCCTGGGCGCCTTCCGGCGCGATCCATTCGAAGCCAAAGCCGACCACTAGCGGCGTGCCGACGGCGAGAAGTGCGGGTCCGATCATGGCGCGGGTCGCGGCCTTGGTGGCGATGTCGATGCAGCGGTTGCTGTCGGGTTCGACGGTTCCTTTGAGTATGCCTGGTTCTTCGCGGAACTGGCGGCGGATCTCCTCGATCATTTGGCCGGCGGCCTTGCCCACGGCATCCATGGTTAGTGATCCGTTGTAGAAAGGGACGGCTCCGCCGATGAGCAGCCCAACGAAGAAGTAGCGGAGCGAGTCCGGCGTTGCGAGATCGAGGCTGATACCGGTTTTCTGGATGAAGGCGGTGATCAGTGCGAGAGCGGCGAGTCCGGCAGCGCCAATGGCGAAACCTTTCCCGATGGCTGCCGTGGTGTTGCCGACGACGTCGAGGCTGTCGGTGATCTTGCGGGTCTCTTCTCCCATTTCGGCCATCTGGGCAATGCCGCCGGCGTTGTCGGCGATCGGCCCGTATGCGTCGATCGCCATAGTGATCCCGACGGTGCCGAGCATGCCGATGGCGGCGAGGCCGACCCCGTAGAGTCCGGCGAACTCATACGAGCAGTAAAGGGTGGCTGCGATGGTCAGCACCGGCAGGACGACCGACTGCAGGCCGACGGAAAGCCCGCAGATGATCAGGGTGGCGACACCGGTCTGCCCCTGCGCGGCGATGTTTCTGATCGGTCTCCCGCCGGTGTAATACTCGGTGATGAGGCCGATCAGGACGCCCCCGAGGGAACCACAAAGGACGGCTGCTGCGAGCGTATGAGGGAGGTCGAGAAGGCTGGTCAGTCCGAAGGTGGCAGCCACGAACAGCGCCGCAGCCCCGATGGTGCCCGTGCGCAGGGCGAGGGCGGGATTCTTATCGGCGAAAAGGTTCACTAGGACGATGCCGAGCACCGAGCATAGGATCCCGACGGTGGTGAGTATGAGTGGAAACTGAAGTAGGATTTCGTCCGATGCCGCCCCGTAGGTGACGGCGGCTGCGCTTGTCGAGGCGGCGATGGCAATCGTTGCAATCTGCGCCCCGCAGTAGGATTCGAAAATGTCCGATCCCATGCCCGCGACGTCGCCGACATTGTCGCCGACGTTGTCTGCGATCACGCCGGGGTTGCGCGGGTCGTCTTCGGGGATGCCTTCCTCGAGCTTGCCGACGAGGTCGGTGCCGACATCGGCGGCCTTGGTGAAGATACCTCCGCCGACACGGTAGAAGAGGGCGACGAGAGAGGCTCCCATGGCAAAGCCTTCGAGGATTTCCGGGAGGTGTTGGTTGCCCGTGTAGATCCAGAAGAGTGAGCCGAGGCCGATCAGCCCCATGGCTGCGACAGTCAGGCCCATGACGGCTCCGCCGGAAAAGGCGATCTTGAGCGCCTTGGCTGCACCTGTTTCGTTGGCCGCTACGGTGGTGCGGACGTTTGCGAGGGTGGCGGTTTTCATGCCGATGAAGCCGGCCGCGGAGGAGGCGAGGCAGCCCATGAAGAAGGCGATTGATTGCGGGCCGCTGAAGGACTTGTCCTGGAACAGGAACAGGGCGGTTCCAAGAATCACGGAAAACAGGGCGATGAGAATGAACTCACGCTTCATGAAAACCATCGCGCCTTTCTGGATTTTTACCGAAATTCGCTCGGCAAGGCCACCGCCTGCGCTTTGCTTCTTGATCGAGAAAAACAGGTAGGCGGAAAGGCAAAGGCCAAGGAATCCGGCGAGGGGGGTCAGGTAAGTCGGCATGGGCTTGTCGAAATGAAAGGGCGAACCTTGGGAATCCAATCCCGATCAGGCAAATGAAATCCCTCATTCCGGACGAAATTCCGGCGTAGGCGGGTTGAGCGTCCGGAGTTGTCATTCTTGTTTGAAGAAAACGTCGGCGAATACCCAGCGGTAGTTCTGATCATCGGACCAGGTTATCTGATTCTTCCAAGCGGTCGTTGTGCGGTTGTCATGTACGATTATGTGGGATTGGGTAATGTCGAAAGAGTAGGTCTCGTATTGCCAATTGGCATTTGCCCCCGGGTATTTCGATCGGTCGATCACGTAATGGCCGATGATGTCTGAGCAGGAGGGCACTAGCTGTGGCAGGATTGGACTGAAAGATAAATGGAACGAGCCGACGGCGAGGTAACTGACTCTTCCCTGAAAGTTCATTTTGAGAGTTGAAGTTTCAGGCTGCAGCCCCTTGAATCCGCCCGCTCCCAACCCATGGCTCTCATTGTTCAAAAATACGGCGGAACCTCCGTCGGCTCCATCGATCGCATCCGCAACGTTGCTGTGCGCATGAAAAGCACCTGTGACGATGGCAACAAGGTTGTCGCCGTAGTTTCCGCAATGGGTGGTGTCACCGACAAGCTTATCGGGATGGCGAATGAACTGAACGAGACGCCTACCGACCGGGAACTCGACGTTCTGCTCGCCACCGGCGAGCAGCAATCCATCGCACTCGTTTCCATGGCCCTCCAAGCTCTAGGGGTCGATGCCGCATCCATCACCGGTCGCCAGGCCGGGATCTTCACTACTGGCACCCATACCCGCGGCCGGATCTCGAACATGGATCCGTCTCTGATGAACAAATTTCTCGAAGAGGGGAAAACCCTCGTCGTTGCCGGATTCCAAGGCACCACCCTCGAAGGTATGGTTCACACCCTCGGGCGGGGCGGCTCCGACCTCACCGCTATCGCCGTCGCCGCCTCGTTAAAAGCCGATGTCTGCCAGATCCTCACCGATGTGGACGGCGTCTATACCTGCGATCCAAGGGTTGTGAAAAACGCCCGCAAGCTTCCGGAAATTTCCTACGATGAAATGTTGGAGATGGCCTCCTCCGGCTCTAAAGTCATGCAATCCCGCTCCGTCGAATTCGCGAAGAAATTCGGAGTCATTTTCGAGGTTAGATCCTCACTCAACGACAACCCAGGAACACTCGTGCTAGAAGAACATCCCAATATGGAAAACGTCGTCATCCGTGGTATCTCCATCGAGCGCTCCCAGGCGCGCGTCACCATCTCCGGTATCCCGGATCATCCCGGTATGTCTGGGAAAATTCTCGGCACCCTCGCCGATGCGGAGATCAACCTCGATATGATCGTCTCGAACATCTCCAACGACGACCGCTCGAAGCATTCCTTCACCATGCATTCCAATGACCTAGGAAAAGCGCAGGCGGCTCTCAAGCCCGTCCTCGCCGAGCTTTCCAAGGATGCGAAGATCGAGACCGAAGCTGGTATCGCAAAACTTTCCGCAGTCGGCATCGGCATGCGCTCCCACTCTGGAGTCGCCGCCACCATGTTCAAAGCCCTAGGTGACAAAGGCATCAACATCGGTATGATCTCCACCTCGGAAATCAAAATCGCAGTTACCGTTGATGAAGTCCACATCGAGGACGCAGCGAGAGCTGTCCACGACGCCTTCGGTCTCGACAAAAAACCGGTCTGAACAAGGATTGGCTGTATCCTGCTGCCAATCGAAGCAATGCGGAGATGGATGGACTTTAAGGTCATACCCTTCCCTCAAATAAGAAGGGAGGAATATCAGGGGAAGCGTGCTTGGGTTGCTGGGCAGCAGAATGTAGCCCTTCCTGCGCCTAATAGAGCTCTACGAGGTAGGCCTCGCGGACTCCGCCGCCTTTGATGCGCACCCAGTAGATACCGCGGCCGGTGATGGGTTGGGGTTGTGGCTCGAAGTTGATGGCGTTTGCGTAAGTGGAGACGAATTCCACAGGGAGAGCTTTGCCGGGCACTTCCTCGCTGCTGGAGAAGGGTTTCTCCGGTCGCCTCCTGAGTTTGTAAACCTCTACCTTGAGATCTCCTGCAGGAGGGGCTTTTTTGTTCAGGTAAAGAGACCATCCGTTGCCATGCATGTATTCCTTGGGGAAGAAGCCTTTCCCGGGATAGCCCCAGCTATCGCGGACTCTGCCACCTCCGGAGGAATCCATGGAGATCATTGCGGAATAGCGTTTCTCGGAGCCGAAGCCTGTCTTGCCCATTGGCGGGTTCAGGCACCAGCGGCGGTGCCCCCTTTTTTCCCGATTGTTGCTACCTCCGTCATTCATGTATTGGCGTACGCTTGAGAGCATAGTTCCCCCCATCGCGAGGTTACTTAGATTAGTGGATCGGCCGATACCGTGGGAAAGTTTACCGATTTCCTCGCAGGCCTGCGCCGCATCCGTTGCCTGCGCGACCATTTTTTCATCAGCCTTCACTTCATAGGGAACACCGCTGAGGTATCGGTAGGTATTTAGTTCGTTGATGGTTTCTTGCTGGTCGCGCTCGATGCCGTCCGGCGCGTCGCGCTTTTTGATCTCTTTGAGGCTGTCTTTGATCTCGGCCTTGGTTCTGGAGTAGATCCGCGAGGAAATTTCACCGCTATCCTCTGCTTCTTCCTTGCCCTTTTCCTCTTCCTTTGGCTTGGCTTCGGGTTCCTCAGGTATCCATTCCCTTAAATAGGTGATGTCGGGAGGGGAAAGGATGCTGAACGCGATCTCTGCATTCTTCCCCGATTTCCTTGCCAAGACGGTTGCTTCTTCAAGATCTTGGTTGATGGAGATCACGCGTCCCTCGAAGGACCGTCCAAGGTTGTCTGTGAAGGTGTGCCACTTTTCCGCAGCGCTTAGGGAAAAGGAGGTGATGATCAGGCAGACCAGTTGAATAAGGGGTGTTTTCATTTGCACGCGAAGTTTGGAGCGCGATCGGGGCATGGCAATACAGTTTCTTCGGTGCTACTCAGGCAGAGAGACTCCCTTCCTTGGGCTATTTTGCTGGGATCCGTTGCTTGGCGGGGGCATAGCCGGGGGCTTCGGCGGAGATTTCCCAGGCACCGCCGGGGTCGGCTCCGTATGCGGGCGCTAGCTTGATGGTTCCTTCGAGGCTGCCTTTGCTTTGGCTGATACCATCGGAGAGGCCGAGGATGGCGGCTACGAGTTTGTCGGCATCCTCCTGTTTTAGTGCGATCTGCGGAGGCATGGGGATTTTGCCCCAAACGCCTGCACCGCCGGTCTTGAGCTTGTTGTGGAGATACTTGCCTGGGTCGTGTTGTCCCCGGTATTTCAGGGAGACATCTAGGTAGGACGGGCCGACTGAGGCGACGCTGATTTGGTGGCAGGCGAAGCATTGGTTTGCCTTGGCAAGTTTTGAAATGTCGGTGCTGAACTGTGCACCGCCTGCATCGTGGCCGGTGGGGGCGATGTAGCGGGCGCGGACGGTGATGATGGCTGGATCGGGGGCTTTCTCGGCACTGACCTTGAATTTTAGTTGATCACCGAATCCCGGTTCCCCATCGGCTTTCCCTAGATCGAGAGCCAGAGGCAGGAGGACTTTGGAGTGGTCTAGGCTGATGCGGGCGAAGCCTCTTGCTCCCTTGTCATCGGTGGCGACGGCGCGGATCTCTTGGAAGCTGCCTTCCGGGACGACGGCGGTGGAGCCAGTGCCGAGGTTCCGTTCCGTGACGCCCTCGGTCAGATACCAAGTGATGGTGATCTTGCCGTTCTCAGGATCGTTTGCCTGGTCGACCGAGTAACTGTTGGCAACGCCGCCGGTGGGCTTGATGGTGATGGTAGGGAGCTTGTTGCCATCGTCCGGACGGAGGCGGGACACGCTGCCGTTCCTGTTGAAATACCATCCGGATCCGTATTCGAGCAGGACGAGAGATCCGTCCTTGTCCATTTCTAGATCCATGGGGTGGACGAGTTTTTCAATGAAACCTTCGAGTTTCTCCAGCTTCTCATTGGCATCGAGTTTGGCTTTGAAGATCCTACCGCGCATCCAATCGTAGGTCAGCAGGGTGCGGTCGTCTTCCTTGCCGAGGATGTTATGTTTTCTGCTCGAATCAAAATAGAAGACGGGGCCGGCCATCGCGTTGCGACTGCCTTTGCCCATGACGGGGAACTCCTCGCTGTTGTTGTAGGTATACCAGATTAAAGCAGGCTGTGCTGGAGGAAGATTTTTCAGGCCGGTGTTGCGCTGACCGGGATTCACGGGTGCGGCGGGATCGGTCATTTTTCCGAGGGAGTTATTGGCGAAATCTCGGATGGGGTAGGGCTTGTTATCAGCGATGACGAAGGGCCAGCCAAAGTTCCCGGCTTCCTTTGCTTGATTCACCTCGTCGTGACCACGCGGACCGTTGTTGGATTCGCCGCGCGCATCGGGGCCGACCTCACCCCAGTAAAGGCTATTGGTTTTCGAATCGATGGAGATGCGGAACGGGTTGCGGCAACCCATCACGTAGATCTCCGGGCGTGTATTCGCGGTGCCTGGCTTGAAGAGGTTTCCGGCGGGGATTTCATAGCCTTCCTCGGTGGGCTTGATTCGGAGAACCTTGCCTCGGAGGTCGTTGGTGTTGCCCGCGCTGCGCTGCGCATCCCGCTCGGTGCGGCCGTCGCGGTCGTCGATGGGGGCGAAGCCCGCGCTCTCAAATGGGTTGGTGTTGTCACCTGTGGAAACGTAGAGCAACCCGTCGGGGCCGAACTCAACCGATCCGCCGTGGTGGCAGACCCTGTTCTCGCGTTCGGTGGGGATTTCTAGGAGTTTGAGCTCGGAAGCGGGGTCGATTTTTCCGTCCTTGAGGGTGAAACGTGACAGCCGGTTCGCGATGATATCCGCAGCGCTGTAGTAGAGGTAAATGCACTGGTTCTTCTCGAAATCCGGATCGATGGCGATGCCCAGCATGCCGTCCTCGCGGGCGTAGCTGCTATCGGCGTGGGTCTCTTTCAAATGCTCGACTGGGATTGTGCCGATATCGAAAAGTCCGCCGGTCTGTGGATTGACGCGCACCACCCGTCCTTCGCGTTCGATGACGAACAGGTTCCCGTCCGGTGCGATTGCAACCTCCATCGGATCTTGTAAGCCTGTGACGATTGTTTCCTTGATAAGAGGCGCGGCGGAGGAAGCGGTAGCAAGAGCCAGGGTGAGAGGGAGGGCTTTAAGAAGGTTCATGTTTATGCAGGAAAGTGCATTCGATTTCATGGGAAGATAGATGGAAATTCAATGAGAATTTTTATCCGCGAATCGACGGAATAGTATCAGGCCGTGGCGAGTTATCTGCTCGTGGGAAGTAGCTGCACCAGCCGATAGAACGCTTTTCCGTCCGGAGGTGACGGGTCGAGGAGGGGGGGGCTTATCTCCAGCGGTACGAAGGGTTCGCCGAGAGCTAGCCAAGTTCGGGGCTTGAGATCCGTCGAGCGCTCCAGTTGATAGGTCGATCCGGGCGTTACAAACCAGCTCGTGAGGATGCCCTCTTCCGAAATGGAGATCGTCTGGGGAGATAGCGCAAACTCCGAGACTCCGATATCGGGGCTTTCTCCGAGGAAGTTTTCGTTCACCCCGGGAATCCTGACGCCTGCGTCGATCAGCGGGCTATTGGGTCGGAGTGTGAGAATTCCATTGGGAGAGTCGACAAAATGAGGATCTATCGACAGTCCGTTGGTCTCTTGGTTCGATAGACTTTGAAATGCCTCGAAACTGCCGGCGTTTACCCGGCCCCATGCGGCGAAGCGTGCTGAATCGGTGGTGAAGAGGTTGTCGAAATCGAAACTGACGGGGTTCGTCTCACTCCAGCTCTCCATCGCATAGCGCGTGCCGGAGTCGATGTTGTTGCGGGAGACGATGTCGGACCAATTGCTGTAGCCCTTGAATAGGAAACCATTCTGCGCGGCGTGGTTCGTGTGGCAGGTGTTGTGGTAGAGATACACCCAGCGGATCGGCAGGCTCGAATTTACGTTGAACTTAAAAGGGTATCCTCCGTAGTCATCGACGTCATGCCAATCGAGCAGGATATTGCGCATGATATAGGTTGTCCCGATGGCGCAGGGGGCCACGGAGATCCCGGTGAGGAAACCCTCAAGCCTGTTCCTATAGATTCTGACGTTCGAGCCGGCCCCGTCCGTCTCGATGGCATCGTCCCGGCAGTCCGTGATGTCGTTGTCGTGGAAGTCCATGTTTTGTGTCGGTCCATCCAGGTTTCCCGAATAGAGGTTGGCGCCGTCGAATTGATTCCGGATCGTATTAAAGCGAATCACGTTTCCCTTGTTTGCGAGATTGCTGGCATAGACGGTCACCGCACCGCCTTCGTAGCTGACCCCGCCCGTCTTGACTGCTTCCCAGTTCCATTCCTGAAGCGGCGAGTCGTCGAAGGTGCAATGTTGGATGGTGTTGAAGTCGGCCGTGCGCTTGAGGGAGATTGCGACCACGTTGTGATGAAAGTGGCAGTCCTCGATCAGATTGAAGTCGCCGCCGTTGATGTAAATCGCCTGCCTGATGTGTCCGCTGCCGTAGTGGGCGAATTCGAGTCCGCGTAAATGGATGTGGGATTTTGGTGATCGATGGTGAGTGCCGTGCTGAAACGGGCTAGCGAAACATTGTAGCTGCCGGGGGCGTCTGCGCGACTGCAGCTTGGGCTAGCACCCACAGCGCAGCGAACATCGCGGGTGAAGCCGACTTCGGAGTATTCTTGAGAAGCATGGAACATTACAGACGTTCGACACCGTCCTGTATCCCAGGATACTACCAGAAACTTGCCTTTGCAAGGGGCCGATTGACAAGGCCGCTTCTCTATGGGGTGGTGGCGTTGAGGAGAGGGGAGAACGTTGGCATTGGCGGAGTGGCTCTTGAAACGGACGGCGGTTTCCCAAGAATGGATCGCCAGAAAGAATCAGGCGGCTCAACGGCAGGTTGGACTGAAGCGGTTTCTGGATGAAGCATAATGCCCAAACGGCCGGGGGCACTTCAGTAGGAGTCTTGGCGAAGACTGGAGGGTGGGTGGTAAAGGTGATTGATGTTAGATCCCAAGGATTCCATGTGCTTGATTCTTACCCTTGTAGCGCAGCATGGGTTGGACGCAGGATGAGCTCTCATGAATCCTTATTTTGAAAAGCTTGGTCGCACCGTCCTGGAGCGGTGGCGGCAGCAGAATTTCTCGCTCGAAGTGTTTCCAGAGCTTGCTCGTATCGCTATCGATGAAGCTCCGCCGTCTGAGAACGTGGATATCGAGGAGATGATTCACGAGTTCCTTGCCAACGACGAACAACCTTTTCAGAGTGAATCCGGGTTCGGTCAACCCGAGTTGGTGGCCTTCAATGATACCCGTTTTTATATTCAGATCCTTTTTTGGATGGAGGGAACCACCGAAATCCATCAACACGAATTTTCCGGAGCATTTCATGTCATGCAGGGATCCAGTGTTCATTCCGAATTCGACTTCGTAGGAGCCCGGTCAGTCACTCCACATATACGCATCGGCGACCTCCGCATGAAGCAGATCGATCTGCTGGAAACCGGACGCACCATCCCTATCACCTCCGGCCGGGAATGTATCCACTCTCTCTTTCACCTCGATACGCCCTCCGTCACCGTGGTGATCCGCACCCATCACGATCCCGGCACTGGACCACAGTATAATTATCTGCCACCCCACATCGCGATCAACCCGTTGCACGCGGACGCCCTGACAACGCGTCGCAAACAACTCCTCGACGTGCTCGAAACTCTCGACCACGCCAGTTACGCAAAACTCGTGAACGAAATGGTAGAGAGCTTGGATTTTGAGCGGGGCTTCAATATCCTCCGTCACGCCATGGCACACCTTCAGGTTCTCGACGAGTGGGAGCCTGTTCTTGCGATATTCCAAAAAAGACACGGTCAACTCGCGAAAGGAGTTTCCGATACTCTGGCCGAATGCCTTCGTCGGGAGACCATCACTCAGATGCGCTATCACATCGAAAATCCCGACCATCGCTTTTTCCTCGCGCTGCTCATGAATGTCCAGAATCGCACCGATATTCACGCTCTCATCACCGAGCGATTTCCAGACCAATCACCCATCGAGACGATACTCGGGTGGGCGGAAGAATTGATTGAGCCGACTGATTTCGGTATCACTCTTCTCGACGCCGCCTTTCCTGCATCTCTCGACGTGGCCATCGAGGCGCAGTCCCATTTACTCATCATCGCGCTGAAACACGCGCTGGAGGAAGGTTCAGAAAGCAAAACACGAACAGCAGAGTTTTCCGAGATCTATGCCGCTCTAACCAGCTCCTGCCTGCGGCCTCTGTTTTTGTAAAAACGAGAATCTATCTTTCACCGCAGCGCTGGTGATCGCTTTCTGAGGATAAGCGGCGGATCGGAACCCGCCCACACAAGCTACAGTGTCAAAGGCAATGATTATTTCGCGGTTGGCATCACCGGCTGTGTCCACGCCTTCTGCTTTTGGCCGGAAAATGATGGCCGGGGGTGGTCGTTTTCGGAGGTTACCGTTGCGCGGACGAACCACTCTTTGCCGGTTAGCTGGTGGCGGATGATGCGCGTGTCGTAGGACGCCAACTCCTTGCCGACCTTGGCTGGATCTTTTTCTTCGCCGCGCAGCGTGCCGTGGATTTTCGTGGTGACCTTGCCTCCCTTATCGTCGCTGCCGGTGATCCTGATTTCGAGGATGTTGGTTTTCGGATCGAAATTGACGCTATCGAGGCTGACGCCCGTGGAGGCATAGAAATCCCCCGCCTGGATGGCGTGGACGAGGGTATCCGGATTGAGCTTTTCCGCGCGGACCATGATCCAGCCACGCCCGGGTTTCACGTCCCGGCCGTGATAGTTATGCGAATCGTCGGAGGCGATGGCGTAGAGCAGTTCCCCGTCGAGTTCGGTGAGGCGCAGGGTGTTGGCGATATCCCAAATTTGCTCATCTCCGGGGCGCGGCGGATTCTCGCTGCCTAGGTGGTTGATGCCGGGGTGCCCGTTGTAAACCTCGAAGAATCTCTCCTCCATTACGTGCGCGATATCCTCGGCGGTGATGGACCAGTGGAAATTCGGGTGGTTGATATGTGCCAGGATGGGTCTTTCCAATCGCTTGGCCTGCTCTTTAACCGCCAGCAGATTGTTGCGCATCGTTTCCCTTACCTATTTTCCGTGCTGCGGTTTGATGAGTTCCGCCACATTGATCGCGTTTCCTTGACGCTACGAAACGCCCGAAATTCCGTTTGAAGCCGTGACATTCGCATCTGACTCCGTTTCCAACTCCGGTGGAAGATGGTTTCATATTAAGCTTTTGACTCGTGACGCTCGCCCTAGTGTGGCGGACCGGGAGAGCGAATGAGCCGACCCACCATACTGATGTATCTCTCCTCAATTCAACGTTTCACGGTCTCTATTTCTCAGTGCGTTCGGCGAACCAGCAGTCTCTTTGGTAAGAGGCTGATTGACTCTCCCCGACTGAATGGTTGGTTTTACCCGCCCTTGGAGATCGAGACTCCGGCCGAAAAATACCGTAAACTCAACGTATACTATTTTTCTGATCTGCATGAGCAGGAGCGGATGTTGGCCGATGAGCAGCGTATGGCGTTTTATCACGACGCCATTACCCGGCACATTAAGCCGGGCGATCGTGTGATCGATCTGGGCACGGGCACGGGTATCCTAGCGGCGTTTGCCTCACGCCAAGGCGCGGCACAGGTCTATGCGGTTGATCACTCCTCGATCATTGATCACGCCAAGGAACTAGCGGCGGAGAACGGTATCGAGAACGTGGACTTCGAGGATGTGCACAGCACGGAGTTTTACCTCGATGAGCCGGTGGACGTGATTCTGCACGAGCAGATTGGAGATTTTCTGTTCGATGAGGCGATGGTGCCCAACGTATGCGATTTGCGCGACCGCCTGCTCAAACCTGGAGGACTGATTTTGCCGAGTCAGTTCGAGTTGTTTTGTGAACCAATGACGCTGCATGACGATAGGCGCGTCCCCTACATTTGGGAGCTTACCGAGGTGCACGGATTTGATTTTTCCAGCATGGAGCGAAGTCGTCCTCAGCACCCGGAATACTACCGCTTGGCGAGCTGTGACCTAGGTGTGGTGAAACACTTTTTGGGTGAGCCGGCTCCGATCGTGGAAGTGGATCTACACACCATCACCGAGTCGAGCTTACCGTTGTCGGTGAAATTTACGCGGAAGGTGACTCACGCCGGTCTTCTCGATGGTCTTGTGGTCTACATGAAAGCCAAGGTGGATGACGATCTGGTGCTGAGTTCGAGTCCACTCGATCCGAATCGGGCACCGCACTGGGGTTTTAGAATTCTACGCTTGGATCAAAGCTACGCCGGAATCGGCGATGAACTGGAAGTGACACTGACCGTCAAAGACTGGACCGAACCCGACACTTGGCAGTGGACCTGTGAAAAATACACCGACTAGAAGGTTTGCGCTTGCCGCGATTGCTCTTCTGTTTCTTCCGCTGTCTACGAAGCCAACGGTGAGGTAGCGATCCTCGGGGGACTCGAAATGCAGTCCCGAGCTGCCAGCTATCGCCGCCCGCCAGCGCGTGTATGAGGGTGGCTGATCGGAAGATATGCTATGGCTGGATGTCCAAAAGGCGGAAGTAGTAAGGAGTTTCAACTTTCGGACATAAACTTCCCAGAACGAACCGTAGCTGGCGATTACTCACCCTGGGATTTGAAGAAATCGAGTGCCTTGTCGGTCTTTGCGTCGGCCTCACCGTAGACGCGGATGGCGCGTATGCGACCGGTGTCGTCAAAGCTCCCAAATCCGGCCCAGCCGGCGCCGAATGTCTTGTCGGTGGCCGTCATGATTGAGGTGGCCATATCGTTGGCGAAGATCTCGATCTTCCCGCTTTTGATGTCCCTGGAGACGCGGATGTGGTGCCATTCGTGGGCGCCCCAATCGTGTCCGTCGGTTGTCGATTTGGATATCGATTTCCGCGCCGCGCCGTTCACGATCATGATGTTGTGGGCGTGCGGGTCGCTCGCCGATGCGATGTGTACGTAGTAGTAATGGGAGCGATCCTGGACGCCGAAAAAGAAACAAAGGTCGCGGTGGGCGTATTCTTTTCCAGTCTGCTGGACTTCAAAATCTATCATGACAGAGCCGAATTTTTGGTCTTTGAGAAGGGCGATATTAAATGGCGAGCGAACTTCGGTCTTGTATTTGCTTTTCTGGAAAAGCTCTAGGTAGCGGCCGTCTTTGTCAGAAAATCCCCAGCGCCACGCGGCGGGATCAGAGAACGCGAAGGGGCGGAGGGATTTGGCGTCGGGAAAGCGGACCTCGGTGAGGAGTTCTTTCCCTTCGTGGGTAGCGGGCGAGCCAACTGCGGGCGCGGCTTTGTCGATTTTCGGTTCTTCGGAACTGGCTGAAGAGATAGAAAGCAGACAAACTACGGCAGTGGCGACGGTGGATTGGAACAGGTGGATCGTGGCCATATTGAATGTGAGAGTGTATTGATTATTGCTGGGAATTTTCTTTTTTAGGAGGGGCGTTTGAGGCCGCCGTTGAGAGGGCACTAGAGCCCCTTTAAAAATGAACTCACGATGCCGAAATCTCAATGAGATGTGAATCCGTAAAGACTGACCGAGTGGAGATGATGAATCAAGACGGGAGTCAGCGGACATCATTTAGATACTACGATTGATCGGTGAACGTTCTTGCCGCTACCTATGCGTATTTCAGGAACGTGCCGAGGAAATGGCTCAGCACCGCGCCATGCGTGCCAACCAACGCTGGAATGATTTCTGGATTCAGAAAGCCGCCTGACCACCACTTTCAGTTACACCCGCAGTGAGCCGCCGCCTTGACGCAAGGCGTGAGAGACACCTGCTCCACAATGTCAGGACAATGCCTGATCGATGTCTGCGAGGATGTCGTCAATGTGTTCGATGCCTACGGAGAGACGGATCATTTCCGGAGGGATGCCGGCGGCGAGCTGGGCTTCCTGTGAGAGCTGGGAATGCGTGGTGCTGGCCGGGTGGATCGCGAGAGATTTTGCGTCGCCGACGTTCGCGAGGTGTGAGAAAAGGCCGAGGGACTCGATAAATTTCTTCCCTTCGTCCGCGCCGCCTTTGATACCGAAGACAACCATCGGGCCGCCTTTTCCGCCGAGGTATTCCTTGTTTTTCTCAAACTCCGGATCGCTTTCCAAGCCGGGGTAGCGCACCCAATCGACTTTGTCGTGGGAGGCGAGGTGTTTGGCGACGGCGAGGTTGTTTTCGCAGTGGCGCTCCATGCGGAGGGGGAGAGTTTCCACTCCCTGGAGGATTGCCCAGGCATTGTCCGGCGCGAGGCAGGCACCGAGGTTACGGAGCGGGCCGGTGCGCATACGGAGGATGAAGGCGAGTGGGGCGAGGGGCTCGGGGAGATCGTGTCCCCAGCGGAGGCCGTGGTAAGAGCTGTCCGGCTCGTCGAAGAGTGGGTGTTTGCCACCTGCCCAATTGAATTTTCCGGAGTCGATCACGATGCCGCCGATGGAAGTGCCGTGGCCACCGAGCCATTTCGTAAGGGAGTGGATCACAATATCTGCACCATATTCCAGTGGGCGGAGTAGGGCTGGGGTAGTGAACGTGGAATCAACAACAAGCGGAAGGCCTAGAGCGTGGGCAGCATCTGCGATTGAGCGGAGATCGGCGATCTCAAGTGCTGGGTTGGATACTGTTTCCGTGAAAAAAGCGCGGGTCTTGTCATCGGCAGCTGCGGTGAAATTCGCGGGATCATTGGAATCGACGAAGCGGACTTCGATGCCGAGCTGCGGGAGGATGTTTGCGAACTGGGTGTAGGAACCGCCGTAGAGGTTCCGGGCGGAGACGATGTTGTCGCCAGCCTGGGCGAGGTTGATGATGGTATTGAAAATCGCGGCGGTGCCGGAGGCATGTGCGAGGCCTCCCATTTCCGGGGCACCTTCGAGTAGGGAGATCCGTTTTTCCAACACGTCGTTGGTCGGATTCATCAAACGGGTGTAGATGTTTCCGAGTTCTTTCAGTGCGAAAAGGTTCGCCGCGTGCTCCGTGGAGTTGAAAACAAAGGATGCCGTGCGGTAGATCGGGACGGCACGGGAGTTGGTGTCGGAATCTGGCTTGTGGCCGCCGTGGAGGCAGATGGTATCGAGTTTCATTGTGCGGGAACTCTATAGGCGGATAACGCCAGTTGTCATCCGCGTTTTTACAGGTGAGCGAAGTGGCGGGTGTAACTGAAAGTGGTGGGCAGAAACCTTCAACTCCAACGGAGGTACGTATTTCATCCCGAGGTTGGCGCAGTGGAACGGAGCCTACCCCGGGAACTCCGCCCCCGGAACGGACGTATTTCCCGTCCCGAAATTCTGGATCGCGGAGGAAAAGAAGCCGGTCTTTCGTGAAATGTCCGTTGGATTTCCAGGCTAGGCCACAACCCCGTTGGGGTTGTGGAATTTTTTGGTACGGTTGTCCCGGGGTAGGTTTCACTGCGTTACGCCACTTGTCCTCCCGT
>TARA_B110000037_G_scaffold215020_1_pt1 | contig 15786 bp, 11 predicted proteins | sample TARA_B110000037 | Tara Oceans TARA_B110000037 (sample SAMEA4397196) | marine metagenome | biome: Polar Biome; feature: [MIX] marine epipelagic wind mixed layer (ENVO:01000061); material: water (ENVO:00002006), including particulate matter (ENVO:01000060) such as... | depth 10-100 m
CCTTGGAGCCCGGTCTTAAGCCAAGCCTCTTCTGAATGTCGCGCGGCAATGCATTTTCATCCATGCTGCTCGTTCTGAAAATTTCCTTGAGACCAGCCTCGTCCAATTTCTGAAGGAGCTCGTTGCGATCGCTTGGCGCACCTTCCGTCAGGATCTTCTTAATCTTGAATACTACTCCATCGATACCGCTATTCCCTTCGTCTTCTTGCTCTTTGCTCGAAGCGGACGGAGACTGACCGTATTCGATCCGAGTCTTACCTCCGGATCCTCCAAGGACTGGAAACTGCTCGGACAAAGCTCGCAATCTCTCCGCTTTCTGCTCGCCCGAAAATTCGTGCATAGACTGCTCGAGTGTATCCTTTAGATACTGATGGCGCTTTTCGGGTTCTTCATCGCTGAAATCCGTTTGAACTTGCTTTAACGTGGCTGCTACTTCGAGCGCCCATCTATTCGATTCATTCATAGAAAAAATAACATTTAATCCTTCATCATTTTATGGAGAGAGCTTGCATAATAGCGAGTGATTTATTCTACCTCCCCCCCTGAGACAGGTATCGCCGCAAGCATGCGCTTAAAGAGGAAACCTGGTGACATGTTTTCGACCATAAACGAAAGCCTAAATCCAACATCGCTGTATCCTGATTCTGCTTCAATCACATCGACCTCGTAAGGCGTATAGATATCGATACTGGGAGGAGAGAGTGCCGAGCCGCCAGCTACGAACAGCGAGCCGCTTTCATTATCGACGTAATACTCAGCGACATTTCCGAAAATATCGTTGAAGCTGTCGTTCGATGAATTGATTTCGCGAAACCATAGGAATCCGTCATCGACGGAAACAACGATCTGGGCAGGTCCCCTCGCTTCATTCTGGTCCATCCCAAAAATGCCTCGATCCGGCCAAGGAACATTGAGTGGATCCGAAATTGCCGAATTACTATTAACGTAGTTGTATTGCTTTCCCCAGGTTGGGTCTCTCAGGTTCAAGCCGGATTCGGCCCCCCGCTCCTCCGCTATCTTTAAGAATACGCTGACCGACGGCAGCGAACATCCGAGGCTTTCCGCTACATACTGAGCCATCGCAGGGGGTATGTACTGAATGGGATGTTCCGGTCTAGGAGAAGAAGGATTGAATGAAGAATCATAGATTCTGCCCATCCACGTTGGATGGGGATCGCTGATCCAATCGAATGCAAGTTCGGCCCCACTATCGAGGGCGAAGGACAAAGACTTCCAAGAGCTGGGACCATCCCTTCGGGAAAAATCGACCGTATCGGCAAGCCGCGAATTCAAATCCGCCCACATGTTACTTTCATTCAACCAATCGAGAGCAAAGCCAATCGAGAGCTCGCTCAGCTGAACAAAGTGAATCAGTCCGTCGTCCGTTACGACTCGCCTAAATGGAATCGTGTAATTATTCCATGTATACGAAACCAGATCGCTGCCGTCAGTAGACGACAGCTCCCAACCTTCCGTTTCACCCAAGCCTGAAACGTTAAAATCAGCCTCGGGTTCCTCGTAATCTGGTCGTGCGAGATCATCCTGAAGCGATTGAATAAGCCCCATCCGAGAGTCTCCATCCGCGCGTCCGCTAGTAAGCTCGCCCTTCAGTCGATCAAGCTGAGCGATGATTTCATCCTTCGATTTTTGCTCTGCAGGTCCTTCCGAATCTACGGACTCGAGATTCCTCCAAATGATGTAGTCAAATCGTGGTCTAACATCGATCTCCTGAAAATCTCCGTTCAATTCATCCTGCTGCTTGAAAACCTCATACAATTCCTCTCTTTCTGAAACGCTATTAGCCGCTCGTTTCCAAAAGTTTTTAAGATCGGATTCGAATTCACTCGCAGTCAACACTCCACGCGTTTTCAGCTGCTCGGCTTTGTTCGTCGCGTTTTCAAGATCGAGCACGTTGCTCGGCCAATCCGAGAGTTGCCGGATCTGCCCCCACACCGTTCGTAACATCGACACTGACGAGCTCGTATCTTCGACGACCGCAAGAAGGCTGCCTAAATCGCTCGTTTGCCCTATTCCGATCAAGTCGCCAATAGACGAGAGCACATCATCAACCCAAGATATACCTTGAAATTCGCGCAGGATCGAACGATCGCCCGAAGCCCAAGTTGAGTTGAACTCCTTCATCCCCTCGCTTAACGGGTCGCCTTGCGAAATGCTCGCTTCAATCGTCCCGATATCATTCCCGAATTGGGTAATCGTATCCAAATACTCAATAACGCCAGAATGGACATCGACAACCTCAGAGGTCTCTTGGAATCGTTCGAAGTCCCAGTCGAAACCACTTGAATTCTTCGGGACAATCCCGACTAAGGCCTGCCTCTCACCCTCTCGCTTCAATTCTACGAGTTCATCCATTCGCGAGCTGATCGTCGGGTTAAAAGAACCAAAATCGAACTCTCTTTTCGCAACGAATCGATCTACTTTCTGAAGGAAATTTTTTATCTTATCGAGAAGGTCGTTTACCTCCATAAGCTTGAACTGATCTCGATAGTACGATGCGGGACGCCCCGCGAAAAATGCGTCCCTACGCTCGAGCCATTCCTTCTCCAAGGATCCCGATACGGAAATGCCCTCACTTTTTTTCTGAGCCAACCACTCATCGGGGTCGACATTATTGCTCACCCAAAGGCTTCTAACGTTCTCGTTCAGATAACTCACCGTTTCTAGCAGTTGCCTCGTTTCGTTTTGAATGATTTGCCGCTTCTTTTCAATCGGCGGCAATTCCAACAATTGGTTAAATTGGCTATCCAACTCAATGGTATCGTCATTGAATCCATTGGCTTCGCTGATCAGACCCAAGGTCTTCAAGCGGTCGATATTCTCTAGCACCTGCTTCTTCTCCGAAAGAAACTGATCGCGTTTTTCCGCTCCATAGTGGGTGGTCTTCCGATATCCGCCAACCGTTTCAATCCATAGCTGAAGACTCTCATCGATGGAAACCACTTCCTCCCCAAGACCGATACTCTCGGTGAACAAATCGTAGTCGTACGCAGCGTAGAAATCCGGATCGGCGACCAATTTCTTCAGTTGCTCTAGTTCGGCGCTCAGTTTGAGCAGATCCGGCTGGATATTGTCGAAGTCGTCCGATTCCCCCAAGCGCTTTTTGTGATAATCCTGAAGATCCGATAAAACGAGGTCTTCGAGGGCGTAGACGGGTTCGCCAGAGGCTCGCATGGCATCCCAAGCCTCAATTCTCGCATTATAAGATAAAAACGTTTCGTAGGTGAAACGCAGGCTTTCAAATAAGGACGAGTCGAACGTAAATTCCGATTTCCGATTGTCCGCAACCGTCGCAGCGTGTGGCCACTTATTTGCGTCAAACGTCGCCAGATGCTGGTTCAGTTGACTCAAGGTAGTCCAAGCCGCTAACCGGCTCTTAAGTTCTCCAAGGAATTGGTCACTCCCGCCAATCAGCCTCTGAACTTCGAGATCCTCAGATATTAGTTGGCTCAATCTCTCCTCTTCCTCAAAGCGGTAAGGCCCGAGTAGACGATCAGGAGAAAGCTGGTTCAAATTATCCTGAATATATGCCACGATTTCCGTCGTCAAATAGACGTCATCTTCAAAGAGCTTGCGGTTCCTGACGATTTTCGACGCGAATTCCTTTAGCCAAGAATCGTACTCGCTGATGTAGCTTTGGTACTGCTCGTACCCTCCGCTCGGCAAATTTTCTTGGCTTTGCGAGTCCAAGAAGCGTATTCCAAAAAAACCGATGATCACTACGGCACCGATTCCGATCAGGATCGGAAGCCCGTTTAACTTCTTGCTGCCAACCTTCTTCAGATCCTTTTCCAGGAGTTCGAGACCACCTTCCTGGTAGCTCCCCTTCGGATTGAGGAGCTCATTGCAAAGCCCTTTCCAAAAATCAGCATCCCTCCCAAATAGGCTCGACCAGTCCTCACCAGCCGGCACGTTGAACATGGTAGATTCAATTCTGCTCAATCTGCCTGCGAGAGCATAGATAATCTCGCCCAAAGCCCTTAAATCCGGGTTGGAATAGTACGCTTTCCTGTGCCTCAGATCGGTTTCAGTTGCGACGTCCGACAACAACGCATTGCGCTTCTCGATAGAACCCGAGCCTTCCAGGAAAATATTAGTGAGCTTTATGTTCCCATGCGCTCTTCCCGAAACTGAATTGATCCGCTTGATTCCTACAACCAGCTTCAGCAAGAGGGTTTTCAAACCATTGGATTCAAGACGAAACTTGCGATCAACCAAACGAGCCAACGAAGGCATTTCTTGATAAACGCAAAATTGCACCTCCTCATCGAGCGAAGAGTCCACGACGCCTAACCAGGAATCGCGATGCTTGCCAGACAAGGTTTGCTGAACCTCTACGGCCTCTCGGAACTCGGAAGGCTCTACCCCGCTTCCTTGGAAAAAGTGATTCTTCGCGGCATTGGCGCGAACGACCAATGCTCCAGAAGATTCGTGAAAGGAACTACACTTTCCTCCACTCTCAACTTGGCGTATACAATTATACTTGCCTATTTGCGGCATCTTTTCATCGGATTTCCGCTATCTCTTCGCAGGATTAGCCCAAAAATTCCGTTAGAACCCAAGCCGCTTTTCTAGAAGTCCACTACCTCAGGAGAAGGCAACAACTGAATTCCCGTTGGCGAAACCGTTATCGTAATGTCAGAGGGGGCTCCGCTCCAAAGCTTCGAATCCAATGGGATCAATTGACGGCGGCGATCCACTTGCTCATCCTTCACGTAACCAGGAAGGTCCGCGATCACCACAACAAAGGCGCATCCTTTCGCCACCCATTGAGTCCAGATCGGATCCGAACTGCTAAAGGTTTGCGACGATTTCTTCTGCTCGCCAAAGTATAAAGTTTTCTTAACAGCCGCATCGCGGAATTGATCATCCGAAGTAAAGTAGTCGTTCACCGACTTCGCTTTCCAAATCTGATACTCGGAAGTGTTGATTCCGACTAGATCGACTTCAATCGTGGCGCCAGCGTACAAAGCCGACACTTTTGTATTCAGCGTAGGCTGGATCGTCGACTCGCACCCAGCGAGGAAAAGCAATCCAACGATAAGCGCGATACTCGTTGGAATATTCAATGTAATGGTTCGAAAAATAGATTTTTGGTTCATAAAGAGGATGCCCGAATTATTTGTCTATCAGGTTTTTAAAAAGCAAACAAGATGATTTCTAATCTTCTAAATCGCAAGGAAATTTCAATCTAATCCATTCAAAGGCTCAAGCATTTATTACTTCGTCGATAACCGATTTCATCTCGGCGTTTTGGTCCCAATCCATCAAAAGAAGGCTTCGAGCCTTGACTATATGACCATGGAGGCACTCTAACGGTTCATCGAACACCGCTTCAAGAGCGAATGTGGAAGCATCTCCAAAATGAGAGCAAAACGAATTTGGCCCGACATTCGGAAAAAAACGCGTCAACTCCCCAATTAAGCTCCACCAAAGATCAGCTGGAACACACTCAAACGCTCTGTCCGGAGTCAACTCCTCCTGACGCAATCTGTGCGGACCAAGAGATGAACGCCATCTTGAATCCGCGCTTACGACTATTGCAATTCGCTCGTTCATTGGCATATTTTCTTGCGACACTTCTTTCAATTCACGCGCGAAACTCAAAAGTTCGTCAAGAGCCGTCGGGAGCGCATTTGTTTTATTCACCAATAAAGTTTGCACTGCAATAACCGCCAAAGAATACAGATCAGCCGGTGAGCTCACGATTGGCAGCAGCTCGAACTGTATCCGCTGCAAGGGTACGCCTTGAGCTTCGTCCAGCAGTCCTCTAGCGGCGCCTTCAAGAGACTGGGCGAAACTTCTAAACCTCAATTCACCAGAAGCCAGGTTTTCCTTTCCCGAAATACGAGCGGCTATTTTGACGCGAGAGTCTTGAAGCACGATATGAATTATCAACAATTCATTCGATGCTATATCCAGTTTTTCCTGACATGACAGGGTCCCTTCAATGACAACACGGTCGTCCGATTTGCTCACGGGCTCAACACTGCGTATCCGAAGAACACCCAACGATTTGGCTCCTTCAGAAAACTCGTCAGGCTTGTAAATCGAAAAGCTTCGATTTTCGCGTACTCCGAAAAAACGAGCCTCTTCCGATTCAATATCAACTTGATACGATTGCGTCGGGCGGCACAGATTCGTCCGAAAAGTCCAGAGCAGAGGCAGTTGCGTCGAGGTGCTCGAAACCGCCACGGAGAAATCGCTTGGCAATAGATTCAAATAAGGCAATTGCGTCGTTTCCGTCATATCCCTTACCGACCGAATTAAATCGGAAATAAATTGGAGTTTCAAGTAGTACGCTTCGACAAGCCGACCGGCTATACCTTTGTTTCCAAACAAAAACGAAGCTGTCGAACGATTCTCAAAGCTGATTTCCGCCAGCCACTTGTAAGGAGCATTGAGATCGAACGGTTGCATTGCATTATCGACCCCCTCCCAGGATTTTCCGCCGAGCAGGTCAACGAAATCCTCTCCCCGAATCGGCGTATGGCGGCGAATCAGCCACTTCCCACATTGAAGATTAAAAACGTCGCAATTAGCCGACACATCGAAAACCTGGCGCCATTCATACGTGTCGGGGTTTTCTGGAGCTCCTTCAGTGACTGGAACGAACTTAAATCCCTCGAGGCGGTCTTCCTGGTAAAGGTATCGGTGCTGGGAACTGGAGTAAGCAGGAAGCGAGGCCGCTTGAAGAACGCCATCGTTATTGCACAAACTCCACTTGAACTCCTCGCCCGTCGGATCAATCTCAGTCGGCACGCTCGCAATCTGGAGACTGTAGTCCACTAGAAGCGGTTCGCTCGGCCTTGCGGAGTAGGACGTTAAGATTGTGCTTTCGGGAAACGTTTCAACGAACGCACGACACAGGCTTTCCCACCTTAGATCCCAAATGAGATTAGTATAGTGACTGTACAAAGACGCATGGGGACTATTGACGCTCGGCACCTTCTGAACCCAGAGCTCCAACCAATCGACCACTCGCATATTACTGTCCGCCAAACACGTCAAATATATGTCGTACTCTTCGTCCGTCTTCAAAAGCACGAATCGCCCCGCTAGGGAATCGGGCGTATCGCGGACAATAATGCAGAATTGAAAAGATAGCGCTTTCTGCACTTCGTCCAGAGGAACTAAAGAATATCCGGAGGGTACTCGATCATCATACGAAAACTCAGAGGAGGTGCCAGACTTCATGTCCACGTGAGATAAGATCTCCTAGCTTCACGGTTCAAGTATAATGAGTACGTCAAACAAAACAAAACCATTAATATCGCATGTCAGGCGAACGGGGTACGTTTTAAAGCGTTGGGGGGGGCTTTGGATGCGTTTTTGCCTTAAAAGGATGCATAATCGGGCAGCGTAATGAATGAAGACGAGCCAAAGACTCCTCTTGCTCCGAATCGCCGAGAGCTGGAACTGATCGAAATGCTCCGCGAATACCTGTTTCTGATTGCCCACACAGAGGAGCTAGCCCAAATGGCTCGCAACCCGGAAGACCTGACCCGAGGAATCGACAAATCCGGCCTTCAGCTTTGGGCCGAAGTGGCCAACCGGAACTGCGAAAGCAAAACCCAAGAGGCCCGTTCCAAAGGAAAAACCCGCCAGGGTAAAAAATTCTGCTGGCTAAGCCTCTTCCGCCGAATGGAGGTGGGCGAGACGACTTGGATGACGCCAAGCCAGCTGGTCCGCCTCTTCAGAACCCAGCTTCCAATCCCTTGTCGAGAGTTTCACGGCCCGCCCGGCGAGCCATCTGCGAATTCGAAACCGAACAAAGCTACGCCCACGCCGCCGCTTAAATAAAGCATCATTATTCAATCGAAAAGCCCGTCGGTCAAGTAACCCCAACGCGCCGACCCGCCGCCGCGGACGCCTTTCGCTATGCCGAAAATTCGAGCCGCCAAAGTAAACGGCCAATGGGACAGTCTATGGACCGACCAAAAGCCGCATAATCTCCAAAACCTTAAAACGCATATCAGGCGAGCCTATCGTCTTTAAAGCCTAACCTCCAACCATCACAGTAAAACAACCAAGAACAATACTGCCTCCGTGGGCGGTCGTATCTCCAACCCTTGCTGCGGGCTTGTTGCCGATCAACACGGTCATCGAGCCTTTAGCAATCGTATCAGGCGGGCCAACACATACACACATATCCCCAACAACCGCTGCAGGCAGAAACCCTATCATTACAGTTGGAACGCCAGGCGCGGAAATTGGGCCGCCCACGTGCGGAACCCCCGGAGGAGTCACCATAGGGCAAATATGCATATCTGTAAGTCTAGCAGCTGGGGGCATCTTATCTCTATGTTGCTCTAGGCCAGCGCTATTTCAAGCCCCTTTTCTATAAACGGCTTGAGCCTTTCCGCGACGAGCTTTGCTTGCTTCGCACCTTCAGGCAGAAAATTCGAAGCTTCCTCGACCCCTAAAGCGTCCGGTTGCTCGGCCGCATCCGCTAAGACTTCCACTGGAACACTCGGAGCTTCAGCTTTAGCTATAGTCTCCTCATCATCTTTATCATCATCGTCCATTCCAAGCAATGCCGATGTCATTACCGCTCCAATGATTGATTTCTTTACGATGCTATCGGTATCAATTGCATACTCTTCGGGCAAACCTTCAGACTGGAATCCTCCATCCATTGCGGCGGCCAAGGCGACTATCTCTACGGGTCCAAGTTCTTCAGCGCTGATTGCGGTTTCGCCCAGTTCATTTACCAACTCAGGGCCAACCTTAATTTCAGGGTCAGCTTGCATTTCAACAAGATCGAGCGTTCTCTGAGTTTCTTCAGAAACGCCCCCTCCAGAATCCTCCGGGTTGTTTTGGAGAGTCGCCCCCAAGGAAACGGAGGAAGCCGCCCACATCAAACCCCTCTTGGTATCCAATCCACTCCCAAGAAACATCACTGTAATGGCATAAAACCTCGGGTCACTGAGCAGCTTCTTTATCACACTCCCCGACTGCTCTCCAGGCTCTGCAAGAGCCAACGCTCCTTCCGGTACGCCTTCTGACTTTAAATACTCATAACCCGCTTCCGAATCCACTGACTCAATGTCATCCGGTATCGCGATTCCAATAGCCGCACCCTCCGAAGGAGCTACTTCTGGAGCCGCAGCTTTGTCGGGAGTTTGACCTGCTGCCTCGCCAGGATCTGCACCTTTTTGATCCGCGCCAGTTTCCCCCATAGTCGGCCAAGCCGATTCTGCAGGCCCATCTTCAAGTTTTGGGGATTTGCTAAAAAAATTCTTGAACAGCTTCATGGAGGCAACAAATCAAGACTCGGCGAATACTCCGAATCGCTCAACCTAAAACTGGTCTCAACGACAGCGTCAAGCAAGCTCCAGTAATCGTCCAATTTAGACCTTTCACAATGAACGTCAACCTTTCAGGTTCTAGAAATTGACAACTCTACACGGAAACTGCATAAGCGTCATTGATCGTCGTATACGACAATACATCACCTCCTCCTTCTAGTATCCCAACTCGAAATACAAAATGAATATTCAATTCAATTTCGGCAAAAAAAATCTCTCCAACTCGCAGGAAAGCGCTCAGACCAAACTGCGTTTTCTTATCACAGGCAACTTTCTCGGCTCTCAAACCAAAATCATAGAAAAGCCGTTCAGCATAAACATCGATAATTTCGAGACCGTTCTGCAAACGACCCGACCAACGATCTCTATCAATGGAGACGTATTAGAGATTGATCAGCTAGACGATTTTCATCCTGACCACTTACTTCGAAGCCGATCCAACTTAAGCGCTTTGCTCGACCAATACCGATCGCTAAAAAAAGATGGCGAACGGTCCCCCTTCTTCGCAACCGCCTTAGGAGCCATGACCAATATGGGAAGCTCTAGCACAGAGGAAACATACAGCTCAGAAACCTCCGACAACTCATTCGATTCTCTATTGTCTAAAAACCTAACCGATCGACCCAGTACACCCAGAAAAAGCGGAAATCAGAATCCCACTGTTTCGAAAATCGTAGAAGAAGCGCTATCCGGAACGAAACGATTTTCGGACGCGATGAGTGGAAGCGTCTCAGGCGCCTTATCGTTTATAGAAAGTGAGATGCAATCGGGACTACGAACGATTCTCCACGACCCTAGTTTTAAACAGATCGAAGCTCGATGGCTGAACCTCGACAATCTCATGGAGTCTTTTGAAGACGGCGAGGAGGCCGAAATACTCTTTATGCCTCTCAACAAGGCTCAGTGGGAACAATGGAATGCCAATGAATTTCAAGAACTAAAAACGATCGTCGATCACCAACGCGAATTCGGAAAGCCGATAAACGCTGTCTTCATTTCTGAATCAATGGGCGAAAACGAAGCGGAGCGCGAGTCTCTGGCCGCGCTCTCATCTATCTCGTCAGCCACAGCTTGCCCTCACTTTGTAGGAGGGGAACCTGCCCTCATTGGACTAGACGCATTCAAAGGGACCATCAGCAAGAGCGATTTGCCCGACATCGTGCAAACGCCCTGGAGCTCGCTGAAGCAGACCGCGAACCCTAAAGCCTTCAACGTAGTCATACCTAAAATACTCTACAGACTGCCTTACAGCCCATCCAAAGAATCCATCGACACGTTCACTTTCGTCGAAATAAAAGACTTTAACGATCAGAGTGCACTACCCTGGGGAGACGCGACCCTCACTGCAGCTAAAGCTTATTTAAAATATTTTTGGGAAACCGAATCCAGTTCTCGCCCCAACGCCACATTGCAACTTGGCGGAGTCCCGGTTCTCACGGGTCCTAATGGTCAAATCCCGGCAACTCAAAGCTGGATGAGCGAGGAGTGCGCCGCCGCCCTAGAATCAGCTGGGCTGCTTCCCATTATCTCCAGTAAAAATACCGATCGCGTATTTTTGTTTTTCTAGTATCCAGAATCTCAATTCGAAACCAAATTCATTCAAAGCACCTATCCGATCCGTATCGAAATATCGCATGAGCCAATTTATTTGCAGTTTTTTGGAAGATCCTGGTGAGTGCCAAGGGAATACTCCCGAACCCTTGGGCCTAAACGACTCAACCGCCCCTCATTCTGGACAGGTTTCCGATCAAACGCCTGGAACGGTTGGTTTAAATGATAGTGCGAATGCGGCATCAACCGGGGCCCTGGAATTAGCCACGAGTACCAGTGCAACCGATCAGACGACTCCAACAGATTTCATGAATCTCTACCGAAACCTCACCGTTCCCTACGTAGACCAAGAAACAGGACTTCATTGCTCCGCAACGGCAGATGTGCACATTCACGTAAATAACTATCTTTCGAAAAGGCACTCCAACGAGGACGAGAAGGCTGCAATTCAACAGCAGGTGCGCTAGGCTCCATCGAAGAAGAAGAGCGACTCCGATCGTGGCCTAACGAACCTTACACAACAGAGCGATCGCCCACGATTTCCACGGGAAAGCGGAGCCATAGGAATTATCTAAAGATAACAACCCGGTGCTGGCTGTGTCAAAGCCACCAAAAGCTCATCAAACCTTCAAAATTGTTCCTGAGGTCACCACCCAAACCGGAAAACGCCCAGTGCCAATCAGCCATCACTTGTCGTCCACTTTGTCGTCCACTTTGTCGATCTGATCGTCTTCATCCCGTTGCTCCGCCAGTAGATTATTAAGACCACTTCTTATTGTGTTGCTGGAGGTCCCGCGATACACGCTACCTCCAATAAATCCCAACAATGCGTCCGCAATCAACCCTGGAACCGCACCAAACTCAGGGATAGTCACAGGCTGCTTTCCGTTCAAAGGACTGCGACGGTTGATTTTCGAACATGATCTCGCGATATCGTAAAGTTTCTTCAAATCTGATCGAGAATAACCGGTTATTCCATTTTTAGCCATTGTTTGCTTAAAAACATTCATTCCAGTTTGATTACTAATATGCTTTTTATAGTATTTTCGACGAATCTTCGACTTAATTTTTTTTTTGCTTTTCTTTTTGATATTCATTGTTTGACCTTCTAAAAATCTAATAATTGTCATTCTGTTTCTAACAAAGAAGGACTCAACCATAATCGACCCTACGCCCAAGGAGGATGTCAATAGATTTTCTCTAAAGGAAGATCGTCAGAGCATTTATCCTAATGTCCTGGTCGTCTTTAGTCAGCCTTTTTGGCCTCCTTCACCTACACGGCTGCTTGGGATTCAATCTTCGCGAGGGCTACGACAGACACGCAACCCGATTAATTGTCGACTACAGCGTAGATGGGGAAACAAAAACTCACTCTACACATCACGTGTTCATACATAAATGAATACGACGCAAACCAATTCGATTCCCTATTTCAAAACGATCTCCAAATGATCAATACAGTCTGATTACAGCCTTCAGAATTCACACGAGATGAACGACTTCCTTCTTGTGCTCGACGCTGTAACGTCTATTTTTCGACATAGTATGATCTCTCTCAAGTAGAGAATCTCGTGTCCACTTTTTCCAGGGCACATCACTTTGTATTGATTCACACTACAATTAAAATCTAGCTCTCTCCTTCAATCCAGTATTCCCAATATGCCGATCGATTACAAAGCGAAAGAAAATGACGATGTCTTGCAGCTAGCAGGGCAGCACGGCTTGCCCTTCGAGAAAATCTGGGATCATCCGAAAAATAAATCGCTCAAAGATACGAGAAGCCCGAATCAATTACTCAAAGGGGATATTCTCCACATCCCGGACAAGGAAATAGAATCGGAATCAGGAGCGACCGAAAGTATGAATTCCTTCGTATTAAAAACCGCGAAAACAAAGTTGAAGTTGAAAGTCGTTGGGCCAGTTGAAGACGATGACGGCGACGAAGTGGACACTACTGAACCTTGGGAATACGCAAGCCAGACGCCCTCCTATGCCGAAATTGAACCGAGGGGAAAGACCCCATACGCCCTATACCTTGATGGCTCCTTATTTAAAGAAGGGGAAACTGATGGAGGCGGTTTCATCGATTGCCAAATACCCTCCCGAACGAAAAAAGGAGTTCTCCGTTTAAACCCTGGAACAGAACTTGAATCCGAACTTGAGTTATATATCGGGGGCATCGACCCCATCGATACTCCTAGCGGTATTGCCAAGCGACTTTCTAATCTAGGATTCGCCTGCAACGAACAAGCAGAGGACTTCGACGATGATCTCGGCTTCGCGATTTCGAATTTCCAAAGAGTGCAGAATTTAGAGCCAACCGGAGACGCAGACGACGATACGAAATCCCTGCTAACAGAATTACACGGTTGCTAGAGAGCATTCAGGAATCCCCGTCCGCCCCATGGCAGCTACAAAAATAGAAATCAAATTAAAAACCATCGAGGTTCTTGACTCATCGGAATTCTTCGGACCGGGCGATTGGTCGTTCATCGCGAAAATCACCACGAAACCCTCGAATACTACAGTCGATTTTTCGAAATCTAAAACGTTTGAAGCGAAAAAAAAGGGACAGGTATTTAAACCAGGATGGAAACATACGATCGACATCGACCCCAAAGATAAGGTTTTCGAAGTAGAGCTGAGCGGAAAAGATGATGATCTCCTAGTCGACGACGACTTAGGGAAAGTCAAACTCACACTCAACACGCCCATCATTCATGATTACAACGTTTCCGTTTACTCGTCCAAACGAAAATATAATGCGCGTTTCGAGGTGAAAATTAAAAAACTCGCAGGCAAATTAATAAAACGAGGCGTATCTACAATACGCACAGACCTAAGGTCCTCGGACTACACCACTGTCCATCGAGAGATGCTTAGTAGATGCGTTCAAATTTGTCCGGTAATCCCCGTTCCTTGGGCCAAAGGCCTTCCGCCCACTCCACAAGGCGTCAAGCCAATGACCGCTTCCCCTCAGGAGAACCTAGCAATTGGAGCGAGCGACACCAAACACAATTCCCTCGTCAACCCCTCCGTAATCGTAGTTCAAGATCCAAAGAACGATAAGTTCGACGACAAAGTCGCACGTATTTACATCACCCAATTCAGACCCGACAACCTCGATCTATCTAAACTTATCTGGAAAGCCAAGACCGACAACATTAAACTATATAACGGAAAGAAAGGCGTTACTCAAATTAAAGGAGGGCGAGAGATAAAAGCCTACGGGGTTCTAAAAGGAGATGCTGATGAAATGGGGGAAATCAATGTACATTGGGACTCCGAAGGAGAACCCTTACTGGCCAAGTTCATAGCCTGGGTCGGCAAACCTAAGTGCATCGTAGCCCGAGCGAATATAATAAAAACAACAAAGGCCTTATCTCAAAACCCGACCATTACACCCGCTCAAATCAAGGGCCATATTGCGTTCTCCAATGTGATTCTTTGGCAGGCAGGAATTCAAATCGCCCTAGACCAAGATGACACCGCCTACAATGGAGCTGTAAAAAAAGACACTGGAATATTCGAGATCAACAGCGCTACAGACCACACCTTCAACGTAACCTATAACAACCGAATGGCTGCTCCGCTTTTGAACCAGCGCTCTGGCGTATTCAATCTGGCCTATTTGCATAGTTGCGCAGGGAAGCCCAACTTGCTCGGGGCTGCTTCAGACAGAATGATGTCTCTTGCAAAAGGTAAGGTCGATCTCAAGACTTTACCTAGCATATCTTGGCTCAGGCCAACGGGAATTTTTCCTGACAAGCCGGCCGGTAAAATAACGATGAAACGTATGGGTCCATCTCTGAAAAGAGCAGACGACCTTAAGAACTTGGCAGGTGACAAAAATCTGGATACCATCTCCGCATGCATAATTACGGAAATCGATGCTAAAAATGGAAGTGTAACACTGCCTCATGAATTGGGTCACGTGCTAGGTTTGCATCATCGAGGCAGCGGAGCTACTGACCTCGCTCCTTCTTCGGGCGACTTGGTAAACCACCTAGATGGGCCCAACAAAGGCGAAGGACATCCCTGGAATGAGAACCTAATGAGCTATGGAAATGATGGCGAAGCTCAGGACATCGACACCATCCAAGCCCAAGTCATCCGGTCCCATAAACTCGTTCAAGACTTACCCCCAAAACCTAAGCCTAAGCCCAAACCTAAGCCCAAACCGAAAGAAAAAAAGACATTCCCCAAAGAATATCTCCCATCCAAGGATGACAAAATCATGCTTCAGGAGTACCTTATCGGCACACGACCTGGATTGAAGAAATCCGGCTATGATCTCGGAACATCAGGACCAGATTCGAATGGAGTAGATGGAATAGTAGGAACCAAAACGAAAAATGGAATTAGAGAATTTCAAAAAGCATTTAGAGGTCTGGGTGTCGATGGTATTTATGGGCCTAATACTGCAGCCGCTTTCGACAGCGAACTCAACCCTGCCTGAACCGATCATGAATGAAGAAACCATCAAAATCCTTCAAGAATCCAAGAACGCCACCGAGTTGAAACAGGCAGCAATAACGCTCGCGAAAAGCGATCTCGGGTCCGATCACCAAGCATTAGGGAAATTCCTCGGAGACGCTGACTTTCTCGGACGACTAGATTCCACCGAAGACTATCAGGGAACCTATATCGGACTAAGATTGGCACGCGTATTTAAAACGCTGATGGACAAGCGGACACTCGTCCAGGACAAGACGTCTATCGACAAAGTCCTGATCGTCCTCACAAGCCAAAGTACTTACCACAATAATATTCTTCGCGTACAAATCCTCATCCACGCTTTGGCCGCCGTCAAACCCTCGCCTCCTCCAGCAATCAACTTTTGGACCAAGTATAGCGAACCCAATGGACCCGTAGTCTTCGACGTAATACAGGCCCTATGCGAGAA
>TARA_B110000037_G_scaffold174806_1_pt1 | contig 15785 bp, 19 predicted proteins | sample TARA_B110000037 | Tara Oceans TARA_B110000037 (sample SAMEA4397196) | marine metagenome | biome: Polar Biome; feature: [MIX] marine epipelagic wind mixed layer (ENVO:01000061); material: water (ENVO:00002006), including particulate matter (ENVO:01000060) such as... | depth 10-100 m
GCCTCAATTTATTTAGGACAATCAGTACCCATCAATTGTTTAAAATTATTCTTGAGCTACAATGATAAAATAACCTTTATAACCTATTTTACTGTAAAGCCTTCAACTGATAAGATTCCTGAACATATAAATGAAATATGAACAAAATTATCTCAAAATACAACAGTGAATTATGGGTGTTAGGAAGATTAGCTACTCAAATAGAGCATATTATAGTACCAGAGAGTATTAAGTTTTTAGATATGTCTGAAATGATAGATTATAAAAAATAGATCACAACAGCCGGAATAATTAATTCTTATAAATATATTAAATCTACCTCTTAAATTTAAAACTTTAAAGTTCAATTTTCGCTAACACTAACCATAAAATTATTTTTTTATTATGGTTTTTAGTATATCATCATTGCAAAGTCTTGGAGACGAAACTATGTTTACTTGGTACAGACTGTTTTACTTTATTCTCAATAATGAGTAATCATTGCTTAATAAAAATCAACGTTGTATCTAGTACATAGTTTTTATAAGATTCTCCAAATTTAGTTTGATTAATTTTTCTAAATCTACCCCAAATAATGAGCAAATCACTCATTTTACAGTTCAATTCTCACCTTCTAATTTCTCAAAAACCCCGTCGTAATTACTCCCCATATAAGAGCCCCATTTTATTTTTTTACTTAAGGGTATTCCTGTAAGGATCCTATTAACTTGTACGCCATCAAACTTATAAACTTTTCTGTTATTAGAACCATGAACAAATATAATATCGGCAAATCCATTATTGTTTAAGTCTCCAATCCATGGCGTCGATGCAATATTAGAGCCTGGATAATTCACCTTCCAAAACCTCACTTCATTAATAGTAAAATCTATAATAGCTAAATTCACATGATAATATGTTAGAAAATATTTATCTGTTTCCTTATAGTTCATGGTTATTATAGCTTCATCAATTCCATCATTATTAACATCAGCAACCACAGGCGAACTCATTTGATAATATCCTAAAGAATCTTCAAACTCAATTACCCCATTACTACCGTTCACCATAATTTGTTTTGACCATTCCAAATCTGGCCAAACTCCTTCAGCATAAGATACAAAAAAATCTGGAATTAAATCTCCATTAAAATTCCCCACAGCCACTGCCCCATATGCTTCAGTATTTGGAATTTGAACAGACCATATTTTTTCATAGCTCTTGCCATCGAAAGCGAGCAATCTACCATCTGCCGAATTGGTGACAATATCTGGTATTCTATCCATATTAATATCTACCCAAACAGCCGTTCCTACAAAGCCCTTCGATTTACTTTTATCCAACTTTATCGAACCCGATAAGTCACCCTTTAATACTTCCTCCAAAGAGGTTATAAAAAGAGCACCGCCTACAGTTTCTCCTCCAGTTCCATAAATTATATTTTTCTTCGTATTAGATTCGCTCGGGAGTACTGATATCGACATATACGTTTCCTTCCCATCTGGCATAGGAGCCCTACTTATCAAATCACCATTTTCACCATCAATAATCGCCAAATATCCGGTAGGCCTATCTGTATCATAAGGCGCAGCATTAACATCTCCCCCGTTAGAAACAATAATATCTTCAAAACCATCTTCATTTTGATCTGCTATAAATTGCGGATTGTAAAAATTAAACCATTGATTTTTTTGATTTTTTGGAACTTTAAACTTCCAAATAACTTTTCCTGTACTACCATCAATAGCCATCAGCTGAGCCGATCTTCCACCTATGAATATATCCTTTACTCCATCATTATTTACATCTTTAAGAGTTGCAGAACCAAACATTTGATCCTTAGCTTTTACTTTCCACAACAAATCACCGTTTTTACCATTTAAAGCAACTACTGCAGAATCACACGCCATAAATTCATATCTCCCAGCACCTAAAATAATATCTCCAACACCGTCATTATTCAAATCTGTAACTCTTGGGGAAGATAGCGTACCTATGTTTGGTAATATTTTTGACCATGATTCTTGCGAAAAAGCATCATTAAAATTCATGATAAGAAATAACAATACGTACTTTTCAAACTGTTTAAAATTTGACATAACACAAAAATATATTATTTAGATTATTTATAAAGTTAATTAAAATTCTATCGAGAAACTAAACTACAAACAAATCAGAAGCAATTCCATCCACCAAAAACTTTCCTTTGTTGGTGGTTTTTAAAACCCCTCTTTCAATACTTAAAAGACCTTGATTAATAAAAACCAACGTTGTAACTAATAAATGACTTTTATATTCTTCGCCAAATTTAGTTTGAATTTTTTCTAAATCTACTCCCCAAATAGTTCGCAAACCTGTCATAATAGTTTCATTAAAAACATCGCTCACAGCTAATATTTCCTTTTCTGATGGCAACTGATTTTTTTCTATTTCCTTTATATACTTTGTATTGTTAGATATATTCCAAGAGCGCTCATTACTATTAAAAGAATGAGCCGAAGGTCCAACTCCCAAATACTGCTTTCCCTGCCAATAAGACGTATTATGCTTAGAGAAAAATTCTCCTTTTCCAAAATTGGAAATTTCATAATGCACAAATCTTTGTTTAGCGGTTTCATCAATGAGTATATCAAAATGTTGCGCAGCTAGTTCTTCATTTAGAGGTGGATATTTCCCGTTTTTAATAAACGCATCTAAAGGTGTTTTTGGTTCCACCGTTAAAGCATAACTCGAAATATGAGGAATTTTTAACTCAAATGCTTTTTGTAAATTTTCTCTCCATCTATCTCCCGTCATATTCGGAACTCCATATATCAAATCAATCGTAATATTCTCAAAGTGGAGCGTCGCCACAGACAAGCAATTAACTGATTCGGATGCCGTATGGGAACGATTCATCATTTTTAAATCTTCATCAAAAAACGACTGAATTCCAATACTTAATCTGTTAATATCGGTTTTGCTAAGTTCTATAATTCTTTTTTCTGAAAGGTCATCAGGATTCGCTTCTAACGTTATCTCAGGATTCTCAATCACTGTATAGTTCTTATAAATCTGCTCTAGTAGCCCATTAATTTCCGAATTCTCCAATACACTAGGAGTTCCTCCTCCAAAATAAATTGTTTCAATTTCTGAGTTTACTTCTTCTTTTCTTAAAAATAGTTCTTTTGAGATTGTATGGAGCATCGAATCCTTATTCTTTAGCGATGTAGAAAAATGGAAATCACAATAGTGACATGCTTGTTTACAAAAGGGAATATGAATATAAATACCTGCCATGATTACTTAACTCTATCTTTATTTTGCTTTACAAAAGCACCCCAGCCTGAATAATTTTTATCGCCAATTACTTTTCCACTATTATAAAAATGACAAACTGCGGCGGCCAAGCCATCTGTAGCATCTAAATTTTTAGGCAATGATTTTAATTTTAAGTTGTTTTGTAACATTGCGGCGACTTGCTCTTTACTGGCATTTCCATTTCCGGTAATTGCCATTTTTATTTTCTTTGGCGAATATTCCGTAATAGAAACTTCTCTCGAAAGACCTGCCGCCATTGCGACGCCTTGAGCCCTACCTAATTTTAACATAGACTGCACATTTTTTCCAAAAAATGGTGCCTCAATAGCAATTTCATCTGGATGATAGGTGTCTATTAATTCTACTGTTCGTTCAAAAATTAATTTTAATTTGATGTAATGATCATCGTATTTTTTTAACATGAGTTCATTCATCAACATAAACTCCATTTTCTGGTTAACAATTTTGATAAGCCCGAACCCCATAATGGTCGTTCCAGGATCTATTCCTAATATGATTCTTTCAGTGGACAATATTTCGTTACTTTGTGTAAAAATACAATAAACTCAAACAGCAACCAATGAAAAAATTCTTGTTAAAATGAACCTGATTATCATTTTAATTATAGTTGTTTACGCCATACTAGTTAGTGCTTTTATTGTTGGGTTTTTAAAAACAACGAAGTTTCAACTGAAAAATTTACCCGTAAATAACTCATTTTCGATACTCATACCATTTCGAAATGAAGTCGAAAACTTACCTACTCTTTTAAGAAGCATTGCCTTGCTAAACTATCCGAAAGAATTATTTGAGATTTTATTAATTAATGATGCTTCAAATGACAATTACAATTCGATCATAGACACTTTCATAGTTAAAAACAAACAGTTATCCCTTCGTGTCTTAGACAATATTAGGCTATCTAACTCCCCAAAAAAAGATGCAATTAAAATGGGTATTGAGTACTCTAAATATAATTGGATTCTAACAACAGATGCAGACTGTGTGGTTCCTAATCTTTGGCTACGTGCTTACGATGAATTCATTCAAAGAAACAACGTCATTTTTATTTCTGGACCTGTAACTTTTAAGACAAAACGATCATTCCTTAACAAGTTTCAATTATTAGATTTTAGCGCCTTAATTGGAAGTGCCATTGGTGGTTTTGGTATTCGAAGACCTTTTTTATGCAACGGTGCCAATTTGTGCTATTCAAAAAACGTATTTAACATCGTTGATGGCTATTCCGGAAATAACACAGTTGCAAGTGGTGATGATATTTTTTTATTAGAAAAAATCGCAGCAAAATATCCGCAACAAGTCAGCTATCTAAAAAGTTTTGATGTATTGGTACAAACGACTGCAATGAATAGTTTAAAAGAACTTTTATCCCAAAGAATTCGATGGGCTTCAAAGTCTGGATCTTATCAAAACAGATTTGCTCAATTCGTTGGAATAGTCATTTTACTTATGAATATTCTCTTTTGCAGTATAATAGTTAGTGGTGTTTTTCACCCCCTTTCTAAGTTCATGATCGCTATAATCTCGGTTAAAATAACCATTGACTTTATCCTTGTAGCGCTTACGTTAAAATTCAAAAGAAAACCATCACTACTTGTATACTATCCCATAGTTTCCATTATCCATCCTTTTTTTAATATAGTTGTGGGATGTATGGCATTATTTAAGCAAAAGTATATGTGGAAGGACAGAACGTTTTTAAAGTAACTATACATCTGGTATACAGATTACTAGTATGTCTTTAGTCTAAAAAATGAAAAATAACCCGTATTCTAAAAAAAAATGGTCACTTTTCATAAATAAATAGTTTTATTGTAAAACAAACGCTTGATTTACTTCTAATTTATTGTTTATCAATACTATTATACCTATTTTTGAAACTTTTCAACCAAAAAAACCACAGTTATGGCTCTTTATAACTACAAAACAGCGAATCCTGCCTTCAGCAAAGAGGTCTGGAAAGGCTACGCTTCTTCCGCGAATAAAATGACAGTTAACGGAATAATAGTAAAGTCTTTCTTTTGTATTTTTCTCTTAGCATTCACAGCCTATTTAACATGGAAGGTTCACTATCTTGGATACAACATTAGCATATTAATGTATAGCGGATTGATCGCTACATTTATTTTTAGTCTACTTACAGCATTTATTCATAGGTTAGCTCCTGTTTTAGTGCCTCTTTATGCACTATCTCAAGGCTTCTTTCTTGGTGGAATATCTATTTATGCAGAAAGTAAGTTTAAGGGAATGCCAATACAAGCCATTGGAGTTAGCATTAGCACTTTTTTATTCATGCTCTTTTTATATAAATCGAGAATTGTAAAAGTGACTGAACGGTTCAGAAGTGTACTTTTTGTTGCCATAGCATTAATTATGACCATCTATGCAATTAGTTGGATATTACGGTTATTTAATATAGTAACTCCCTTTACCATTTTAGACACCACATCATACTTGTCAGTAGCATTTAATATAATAGCTGCGGCTATAGCGGCATTCGCCTTACTTTTAGATTTTGATTTTATAGAAAGAAAGAAAAACCATGTTCCTAAATACATGGAATGGGTGGCCACGTGGGGACTACTTGTTACCCTAGTTTGGGTGTATGTTGAAGCTATGCGATTAATGAAGAATATTGTTATGAGTTAGTAACTCATAAAGTCCCCTAATAGTCGTTCTGCATTCATCCAAAAGTAAAGAATACCTAATAAGACGAGAAGTAGTATAATTAACTTTCTTTTGCTAGGTTTTTTTCTTCTTTTAAATCTATTCATATTTTTAATTCTTTAGTACCTATACTAAGTATATTCTTTTTTTATAGTTTAACAATTCTGATACCCCATTATGTCTTTAACTTCACGCCCCTCTAAAAAAAACGCTACTCTTTAGGCTTTAAGGCTCGGAGCATTTCACGTTTTCCTGGAGGACCAGGTAATTTTTCCACTTCAAAACCCACTTCGAGCATTGCTCTTCTTACACTTCCCTTTGCTGAATAGGTTACCAAAATACCATTCATTTTTAAGGCCCGAAACATTTTACTAAATAGCTCAACCGTCCATAATTCTGGTTGAACCCTAGCCCCAAAAGCATCAAAATAAATAAGATCAAATGACTCAATATCATCAATTTCATTAAATAGATGCCGTCGTTTTGTCAAACTAAACATTGAATCTAGTTCAATTCTTTTCCCCCATAATTCACTATGAATTCTATCAAATATTCCCTTATGGTTTTCGGCTTTTAATTCAGATACATAATTTAATTTCACAACTTCATCTAAAGAGACGGGATAAGCCTCTACTCCAACGTAATCAATCTCTAATTGATTTTTTATTCCTTCTAAATACGTGATAAAACAATTGAGCCCTGTCCCCAACCCTATTTCTAGAACACTCAACTTTTTGTCCTTATAGTTTGATAAGCCATATTTGATAAAAACATGATATGCCTCTTGAATTGCCCCATGTTTTGAATGGTACTGTTCATTCCATTCTGGAATGTGAATTGTGGAAGAACCATCTGCTGTTTCTATAATTTCTCTTTTCAATAAAAATACACTTAAGTTTCACAAAACTACGCAAAGAATAGGTTGAATTAAAAACTTAAAAAGATTAATTATTAACTATGCTAATGTTATATCTTTACACATTATAAAAGTTTTTAATAAAATGAATACAAACACACAGAACATTATCTTAGAAAAAATTGCGAAGTCAAAAATAAATCAGGTTGACTTCGATAATTTAGCGTTTGGGAGTGTTTTTACAGACCACATGTTTGAATGTGATTTCAGAGATGGCGAATGGCAGACTCCTACAATTAAGCCTTATGGGCCGATTTCTCTGGATCCAACTGCTAAGGTCTTTCATTATGGACAGGCGGTCTTTGAAGGAATGAAAGCCTATAAAGCAGATGATGACACTATTTGGATGTTTCGTCCGGATGAAAATCAGAAAAGAATAAATATTTCTGCTGCAAGACTTCAAATACCAGAATTTCCAAAAGAATTGTTTTATGAAGGTCTTGAAACATTGCTAAAGATTGATCGTGAATGGATTAAAAAAGGAGAAGGAAACTCCATTTACATTAGACCATTTGTTTTTGCGTCTGAACCAGGAATGGCTGCTTCACCAGCGACAGAATATAAGTTCATGTTTCTTTTGGCTCCTGTACAATCATACTTTAAAGGAGGTGGAAGCGATGTAAAAGTGTTGTTTGCAGATAAATTTAGTCGATCTGCTAATGGTGGTGTTGGTTTTGCAAAAGCTGCTGGTAATTATGCTGGTCAGTTTTACCCGACTGCCTTAGCGCAAAAACAAGGTTACCAACAAGTAGTTTGGACGGATGCAAGCACGCATGAATATTTAGAAGAGGCAGGTGTTATGAATGTGTTCTTTAGAGTAGGAGATACCTTATTAACAGCTCCAACTTCTGATCGTATTTTAGATGGTATCACTAGAAAAAGTATCATTCAAATTGCCGAAGACGAAGGCATCAATATAGAAGTTCGAAATGTATCTGTAACTGAAATCGAGGAAGCTGCTCAAAATGGTACATTGTTAGAAATGTTTGGTGCAGGAACTGCTGCTGTAATTAACCCAATTGCTGGTTTTGGCTCTAAAGGAAAAGATTATGACCTTCCAAAATTGGAAAAAAGTTATGCTATGTTGTTAAGAAAACGCATTACAGATATTCAAAATAACAAAGCCGAAGATAAATTTGGTTGGAGATATTTAGTTAGAGAATAATCGAATATCATTCTGAATAAAAATGAAGAATCTCTTGTTTAAAGATCTTTCTCTTTCCCTCAGGATTCCAATTAAACGTTAAAAATAAATCCCGCTGAAAGGCGGGATTTTTATTATTTGAAAGTGAAAATTTCTAGTATAATGCATACTATTCTAAATAATCACCTCTTACCTATCCAAAATCTCTTTAATATTTGGTTTAAAATAAGAAGGGCCTTTTAACACCTTTCCATCTTCTCTATAAATAGGATTCCCATCAGCCCCTAACTTGCTCATATTACTTCGCTGAATTTCATTAAAGACTTCTTCAATTTTATATTGCATTCCATGCTCTATAATCGTTCCACATAAAATGTAGAGCATATCCCCAAGTGCATCCGCCACTTCTACCAAATCATTGTTTTGTGCAGCTTCAAAATATTCGTCATTTTCTTCGGCCATTAAATCATAACGCAACTTATTTTTTGCTTCTCCTAAGTCTGCCGTTGGATTATGTTTAATTCCTAATTTAAATGCCGCGTGAAATTCTTGAACCGCTCCTATTTTATACTTCATCGTCTTTAAATTTTATGTATTTTTGTGCTTATAAATATACAAGATTATGTTTTCTTCTGGACAGTTAATTTTCGCCCTTTTTTTTTTAGTCGCTTTTACAATTGTGATGATATATTTATACCGAAAAGACCTTAACCTCCATAAAGTACATTATAAAAACGTATCTCTTGTGATCCTTACTGTCTTTGCCGTAATTGCCATTTTTACTTGGATTACTTTTTCAATGCATTAGTTTAGTTGATAGTTGATAGTTGATAGTTGATAGTTGATAGTTGATAGTTGATAGTTGATAGAAATATAAGAAATTCCCATCAATAAAGAACGAACAACCAATTACTAAACCTCACTATAGCGAAAACAATCTGTAGTATGATCATTCACCATTCCTGTTGCTTGCATATGCGCATACACCACCGTAGTTCCTACAAATTTAAATCCTCGTTTTTTCAAATCTTTTGAAATCGTATCAGATAATCTTGTATTAACCTTACTTACATTCGAACCGACATTTTTAATTGGTTTTCCATCAACAAAACCCCAAATATATTCTGAAAAAGAACCGAATTCTTTTTGGACTTCCATAAAAGCAATCGCATTCGAAATCGTTGCACGTATTTTTAATTTATTCCGAATTATTCCTGCATCTTTAATCAAAGTGTCGAATTTATCCTGACCATAAGAAGCAATTTTTCTATAGTCGAAATTATCCAAAGCCCTTCTGAAATTTTCACGTTTCTTCAAAACTGTAATCCAACTTAACCCTGCCTGGAAGGTTTCCAATAGTAGAAACTCAAAAATTTTAGCGTCATCATAAACTGGAACTCCCCATTCTGTATCGTGATATAGTATATATAAAGAGTCATTCCCAACCCAGCCACATCGTATAGTATCCATTCCAAAAGTATATAAGCAAATGTAACAAAATATTATAAAAAAATAATACTCTTAGATGAAATGAACATAGTGTTTTCACGACTACTTAATAAAAACTAAAAGTATTATATTATGAAGTATTTCTTTTATATTGGATTTATATTAATTCTGATGTATAGTTGCGGGAGTTCTAACAAAACCATTGCTGTGCGAGAAACATCTAAAGAAGAGGCCATAGTTATAGAAAATGACAGTTTAGAATATAAAATTATTATTCTTGATATAGGTTTCAATGTCTATCTAAATTCCATTGCCAGACCTGCACGATTTTATTCTCAGCAATACTTAGAAAATAAAAATATTTTCTATGTTTCTGAATGGAATCGAAGAGCGACAAACCCCTTAAGATATGGAGGGTTTTATGAAAACACCATAGATTACATGAGCCATTTAGATTATGGGTTAGATGTAAACTATAAACTCTTTAACTACTTCAAATTTGTAGAATATAAATATAAGATAAGACTTATATAAAACATACTACGCTTTTTTCGTTTTCAAAAAGGCAATAAAAAGTCTCCCCCATCCAATTATAAAGAACAAACCTCCAATTGGCGTAATAAACCAAATGTGACTAGGGTCAACTTCGGCCGCTGAAATTACATACAAAGAGCCACAGAAAAATAAAATTCCTAAAAACAAAAACATACTAATACTATTTTTTATTTGATTGTTGAATCCTGTATACATATTAACGATTAATAATAGAATCACATGAAACATCTGATAATGAACTCCGGTCTCAAAAGTTACCAAGGCATCTTCCCCTATTTTCGCTTTTAAGGCATGCGCTCCAAAAGCACCTAAAATAATAGCACTTAATCCTAGCAATGCAGTAATAGATAAATTTTTATTTCTCATTATATATTGGTATATTTAAATCAAAAATAGAACTAAAAACAATACTATGGCGAAAGAATTTCACAAACTCACCATAATTATGAACGCTCAATTTATTCACGAGGTTCAAATCGCACCCAAATCTAACATACCGCCCCAATAATCTATAGACACCTCCCTTTCAATTGCAATTAAACGACCAGCCCATTGCATAATTAGAAGGGATTAAACATTTCTTTACATGACAGTACAGGATACGTATTGTCTAAAAAATAAATAATATCGTGGTAACAAAAACAAATTAAATTTATGAATAGTCAATCAATTTTAATTTTGGTAGGAATTATTTTCCTAGTATCTTGTGAATCTAGAAAGAAAAAAGAAAACACACTTACAGAGGATAAAATAACGGTAGCGGCTTATTATTTTCCAAATTACCATACAGACGATGCCCGAAACACGGAGTTTAAAGGTGAAGGCTGGGCAGAATGGGAATTAGTAAAAAATGCAACACCACGTTTTCCAGGAGATCACCAACCAAATGTTCCAGCCTGGGGTTATAACGATGAGAAAGACCCAAAAGTGATGGCGCAAAAAATTGATGCCGCTGCAAACCATGGAGTCGACACCTTTATTTTTGATTGGTATATGTATGAAGACGGTCCTTTTTTAAATCGATGTTTAGATGAAGGTTTTTTAGAGGCGGAAAACTCCGAGAAAATGAATTTTGGTCTCATGTGGGCAAACCACGATTGGGTAGATATCCATCCATACGTCAAAGGTGAAGAACAAAGATTATTATATCCCGGAAAGGTATCTCCAGAACGCTATGAAGAAATTTCTAATCTGCTCGTAGCACAATATTTTACAAAATCAAACTATTGGAAAATAGATGGCAAAGCCTATTTCTCGGTATATGATGTGCAAAAATTTGTAGAAGGATTTGGTAGCATGGAAGCCACAAAAGTAGCCATGGATAAAATGCGCGAAAAAGCGATTACTGCGGGACTAAAAGGTGTACATTGGAATATTGTGGTTTGGGGGCGCCCTATTTTACCTGTTGAAACACCACCAGAAAATACGAACGAACTTATAGCCAAACTAGGCTTTGATTCAAGCACATCTTATGTATGGATTCACCATGTAGCTTTACCCGAAACACAAACAGATTACAATTACGTACGCGATGAATATGTGAAGTATTGGGATACAGCGAAAGAAGAACATGGTGTTCCTTATATCCCTAATGTAACTATGGGCTGGAATTCAACACCTCGCTGCGCTATAGAATCTGAATGGGAGCCAGTAGGTTATCCTTTTATGAATACCATTGGCAACAATACACCTGCTAATTTTAAAGCAGCCTTGCAACTCACAAAAGACAAATTATTGGCAGATCCAAATGGACCTAGAATTTTAAATATCAATTGCTGGAACGAATGGACTGAAGGAAGTTATTTAGAACCTGACTTAATCAACGGAATGGGATATCTCGAAGCTGTTAGAGATTTATTTTTAGCAGAATAGAAAATCGCATTTGTACAAGACCTAATAAAGTAATCTTCTCGTCCGCCAAATCTGCCTAAAGTGTTGAAAGAGAATTAAAATTTAAAACTGAATCCACCAAAAATTTAAATAATACTTCGATCGTCATTAACGATCCTAATAATTTACCTGTTTTTCATGATTGGATGTTCAGATTCAAATGATGTAGAACCAATTGAAGAAGAGTTAGAAACACAAGAAATAAAAACCTATGACACAACTAAGAAAAATAAAAAGTTTAAACTGGCTTTGTCTCGTAGTATTACTAATAGTTTCAACTCATTTGGAAGCGCAACAAATAGTAGATCTCTACCCAACCTACATCCCGAACAGTAAACCTTTTCCCATGAAAGAAATTGTCACTTCCAAAAATGGACATATTTCTTGGGTTAAAAATGTTTCAAAGCCAACATTGACACTATTTCACCCAAAAAAAGAAATAGCCACGGGAGCAGCAGTAATCATTTGTCCGGGTGGAGGCTATTCTGGAGAAAGTTATCTAAAAGAAGGCACCCAAATTGCTGAATCCTTTGTACGCAAAGGGATTGCAGCTTTCATCCTAAAATATCGATTGCCAAGCGATTCCATCATGATTGATAAAACAATAGGACCCTTACAAGATGCCCAACAGGCAATTAAAACAGTGCGTCAACATGCTTCAGAATGGAATTTGGATGCTTCAAAAATCGGGATTATGGGATTTTCAGCAGGAGGACATTTGGCTTCAACTGCCGGAACGCATTTTAGCAAATCATATATTCCCAATGTTGAAAATATAAGTTTAAAACCAAATTTTATGATGTTGGTGTATCCGGTCATCAGTATGAAAGACGAATTAGCCCATCTCGGATCACGACAAAATTTACTTGGAAAGAACCCGTCTAAAGAACAAATTTTGTTGTTTTCAAATGAATTGAATGTTAGCCCCAATACCCCACCAACATGGATAACACATGCAGGAGACGACAATGTGGTTACTGTTGAGAATAGTATCCGTTTTTACCAAAATTTAATTAGAAGTAAAGTTCCTGCAGAAATGCACCTGTATCCAAAAGGAAATCATGGGTTTGTATTGAGTTTACCTACCGATGAATGGATGCAGCCATTGTTTGATTGGATGGGTAAAAGTGGGTTTGTTACATGGTAATTTTAAAATCGTAGTGAAGTAAAGGCTGCGTCGTTGCTAAGTGTTTCTTTTGATTTTGATAGATAAGATAAATGTCAGTAAGAGAAAACAATTACATTAATTACTAGTTGTATATTGTTCTATTTCCCTTCAAATACGTGAGAATAGGCCTGCTCCATTTGTTCGATTTCATTATCACTCAGTTCTTTGTAATGTTTTCGTTTACGATTTGCAAGTATCCCTTTATTCTGGTGAAGAAATAAAATCATGCGATCAACTTTATTGTCTGGCATATCTACTATATTCTGAATATCACCCTTCAATTCATCATAACACTGAAGAAAAAGAAGTTCTTCTGGAATATCTTTTGTAACCGTAGATTGTATAGCCCTTGCCAAAAATACAGTATGATTGGTTAAGTCCGGAAATCGATACAATGCTTCTATTTCGGATGCGTTGTTAACCGTCATTTCTCCAGCATCATTAATATCATACTTTACCCTTTGCTCAATCAATTTAGAAAGTAACTCTAACGTAGCATCATATTCATCCATATGGGCAAGTATTTGAGAAGAAACAGGAAGTATTGTACTGTTTAGTACAATTCCGTCACGTACCAGAATATCATGAATTAGAAAGCGATGAATTCTTCCATTACCGTCTTCAAATGGATGGGTAAATACATAACCAAATGATATCATTGTGGCTTTTATAATCGTTGCTGTTGATGAGTTCTTTTTGTACAGGTCAACGATTCCTTGCATAAGAGATCTTACAAATTGTGGTGGTGGACAGACATAATGTATTTTCTGTGTATAATCTCTCATTGTTTGACCTAGATAGTTTTGAAAGTCTCGAAAACTCCGATCAGCATATCTTGGGTCAACAATTGCGTTTTGTAACCGAACTAATTCTTCTTCAGATAGTGTTTCTTCAAAAGTTTTTTGCCCTGCTTCCTCTAATAATGTTATGAACCTTTCCATTCTGTCTCGCGATGGTTCTTCTTTTTCTATTTCACTGGAGGATTTTGACTCTTTTTTATAAAGATAATAACTAGCTCTATTAAAAATTTCTTGAGAATATTCGTGTTTTAGATTTTCAATTGCATCTTTAATATTCCATTCAAGTAATTCGCTAAGTTCGGTAGTTCTTCTGATTACTGGGCAGAAGCCTTTTGACCCCAGAAAATTATCGTTTACTTTCCATTTGGATATTTTTTTAATATTTCCAGTGACATATCGAGACGCATCTAAAATATCCTCGTAATTGGTGGTCGTGACATCAATATCTATTGATTTACCTCCGGTAAATTCATATAAAAATCCAATTATTCTTGGGTATTTTCGATTTGGTTTTGCTTTGATATAGTCTACTATTGTTTGATGTTTTGTAGCGATAAAAACTTCCCTGATGAATGCAAGGTTCAAGTCATCATATTTTAGTGCAAATTCCAAATGCGACATTGGGCTATCAATACTCACATCATATTTTGATTTGAATGTGCGTATAACAGAACCTGTTAAACTTAACTCTGTTTTATCAGTTGTTCCGATGTAAGACTGATGCGTTAATAGAAAGCCTTTGATATCTAATTTTTCCTGTAGCCATGTAAATCCTACTTTTTTCATTTTTTTCTATTTACTGGAGTAAATTTAGTTTCACAAAGGTAAATGCAGTTTATTTTTATTTAACAAGGGTAAAAAAGGTTTAACCAATATAGGTTTTGTTCATCATCGGTTTTTTTGGGTAAAAACAGTTTCTTAAGGGTATTATTAGTTTTAATAGAGATTTAAAAGGTAATTTTAATTTAAGTGCTTTGCATTTATTGGTACAAACAATCTGCAAAAAACAAACTTTTTTCGTTTAAAAAAGTCTCCTGTTTTTGGATAAAAGGGAATTCATTTTCAATTCCGTTTTTAATTGTAACAACCAACAACCTCCTAATTTCAATTTTTTACGACCACTCAAAACTTTTTTAGAGGTCTACGGGATGAGCAAGACAGTACAGGATACACCTTTATTATATTTTTAGTTTCTTGCATTCTTTATAAGAAATTTAAACTCTAGTAAATGCAACGAATCGCTTTTAAAATGCAACTCAATGAGGGGCAAAAAGTAGCCTATAAAAAACGACACGATGAAATTTGGCCTGAACTAAAACGATTGCTCAAAGAATCTGGTGTGTGTGAGTATTCTATTTATTTGGATGAAGAAACAAATATCTTATTTGCTTTTCAGAAAGTAAGCAGTGATTCAGGGTCTCAAGATTTGGGACAAACAGAAATTGTAAAAAAATGGTGGAAGTTTATGTCGGATATCATGGAAGTGAATAAAGACAATTCTCCTGTTACAGTAGCCTTAGAAGAAGTGTTTTATCTGGATTAATCTAAAGCAGTACAGGATACTTTTTCTTTACATTTTTATTTTATTTGTGATCATTCATGATAATATTAATTAACAAAATTATATGCAAGCAATATTAGGAGTTCTATTCCACTCACTGGGAGGTGTAGCAGCGGGTAGTTTTTACATGCCTTACAACAAAGTGAAAAAATGGGCATGGGAGAGTTATTGGATGGTAGGCGGCACCGTTTCTTGGCTCATTATCCCACCATTGGCGGCCTGGATTACCATTCCCGGATTTGCCGAAATTATTGCCGCAAGTTCTGGTCAAATTTTATACTTCACATTTGTCATGGGATTGCTTTGGGGCGTTGGAGGATTGTCTTATGGATTAG
>TARA_B110000037_G_scaffold23340_2_pt1 | contig 15763 bp, 15 predicted proteins | sample TARA_B110000037 | Tara Oceans TARA_B110000037 (sample SAMEA4397196) | marine metagenome | biome: Polar Biome; feature: [MIX] marine epipelagic wind mixed layer (ENVO:01000061); material: water (ENVO:00002006), including particulate matter (ENVO:01000060) such as... | depth 10-100 m
CAGGAGATTCGAGCTAAGAAGGAATTTTTGCGTAGTGAAAAATTGGGTTGGTGGGGGCATGCGATAAGCTGATAATCTTATTCCAATTCAAGTCGATATCGCGGAATGGAAGAATCGACTTCTTTGGCATAGCGATCGATTCCACCCTCTACGCCGTAGGTTTCGGTTAGGCCATGTCCGCGGAACCAGGCGCATTGATCGAGGACGTTGCGGCCCTGATGATCGATGATGATCGTTTTCCGTTCCTGATTTTTGTCCGCAAAGAGAGAATTCTGAAGTTCTTGTGTCATGAACCGGGCTCCCGGCAAGGTGACGGATTCGTATTCTTCCCGCGTGCGGGCATCAAGGAGCGTGAATGACTCATTGCCTTCGATAAGGGTTTTGAGTTCCGGCGGGGAAATGAGCATTTTCCGGTCATGCTCCTGACTCTCAATGAGACATTTCAGAGCGTCTTTGATATTGATCTCATGCTTTTCACAAACGTCTTCCAAAGAATCCTCTAGTTCATAGGAGCAGGATTGACAGCCGCCGATGTGGAAGGCGGAGAAGAGGGCACGCCTAGCGCCGGGATAGTGCTCGAGAAGGCTCTTCATTGACAAATCTGCGGTGATCTCGTCTGGCATGAGCTTAAGATGACAGAGATTGAAGCCGGGGAAAGAGGGGAGTTGGGACTTTCCAAGCGAAAGGTCATTTGAGAGGCTTAAGATCCTCGAAGGCCATGTCACAAGATCCTGAAGAACCTAAAATCTATCTCCTGCCGAATCTGATGACGGCAGGGAACCTCCTCTGTGGATTTCTTGCGATCCTTACGATCTTCAAAGGGATGCAAGTTGAAGATTTGCTTGCGGCAAAGCCTTATTATCAACAGGCCTTGTTGTATATTTTCGGCTCGTGCCTTTTTGATCTCCTAGACGGACGTCTCGCGAGGCTGGGGGGGAAGGAGTCGCCGTTTGGACAGGAATTCGATTCGCTTGCCGATATGGTTTCGTTTGGACTTGCTCCCGCGATGCTGGTCTCCAGCGCCGTTCTCTCTGATTTCCAACTTCCCGAGTCTTTTGATCCTTCCGGGAAACGGGAAGGGGGAGTGACTTGGGCTTTTGCCTTTATCTACCTGCTCTGCGGGGGGATCAGATTGGCTCGATTCAATTGTCTTGCGTGGATCGGTTCAACGAGCGGTGACTTTCGTGGAATCCCGATTCCGATGGCTGCGGGATTTGTCGCTTCTTTGACCTTCATCATGATTAACTTCGCTGAAAACGGCCGATCACTTGGATGGTGGTCTTACGTTCTTGCTGCGATGATTTTGGGAATCTCACTATTGATGGTGAGTAATGTCAGGTATCCAAGTTTTAAAAAAATCGACCTCAAGACAAAGGCGAACGTTTGGACTTTGTTGGGATTTGCGCTCGTGCTTGGATTAATTGTGAAATTCACAGTGTATGCTCCAACCGTGATTTTTGTGGTTTACCTTGTCCTGCCTATCTTTAGGCGGAAGACCAAGGTGGTTGAAAGTTAAGGAGTTAGTATAGTCAAGTTAGTTTAAAAACTTTATTGACCTTTTCTCACAATGGAAGTAGAAGCCCCTCAGTTTGATGATGAGGGTTTTTCAACGCCAGAGTTTGGTGGCAAGGCTAGCCGCCTTTGTCTTCGCGTGCGGGCTCTCGATGGGCGCGACTCATCAGGTGAAGGATTCTGAGACGTTTTATTCAATTTCTCGGATGTACAGTGTTTCGGTCAATAACTTGATGTCGAGCAACGGCTTCAAAGACCCAACGACATTGAGGGTCGGGCAGAAGCTGACGATCCCCCCAAAGGGGTTAAAGGTACCGTCCAAGGTGACCCGGACGTATCGTCCGGCACCCAAGTCGCTTCGGGTCATTGTTGATGCCGGACATGGTGGCCGTGACCGGGGTGCCAGCTGGGGAGGAGTCCGGGAGTCGGATCTCAATCTCAGGGTGGCCCGGCGTGTGGAGGTCAGTCTTAAGGCGAAAGGATACCCTGTTACCATGATTCGGCGAAGTGATGTCTTCGTGAGCCTTACCGAGCGGGCGAAGATTGCGAACAAGTATCGGAATGCCATATATGTCAGTATTCACTTTAACGCCACAGAGAATACCGGAGTGCGTGGAGCGGAAACCTTCTATGTGGGTAAAAAGGGAAGTTATCTCGCCAAGTCGATTCTGAATGAGTTGGTCAGCAATCTCAAGGTGAGGAACCGCGGATATCAATATCGACGCTATTCTGTTCTTCGTTATACCGCTTGTCCTTCCGTCCTTGTGGAGTGCGGTTTCATCAGCAACTCCTATGAGCGTTCCCGTTGTAAGACCTCAAGCTATCAAGCGGCGGCGGCCAAATCGATCGTGGCAGGGATTGAGCGCTACGATCGTGCCTACTAATTCTTTTTAGCGGTTCATCTCTGGTTCAGTTGGATTCTGCTACGTTTCGTATCAGATGAAAGACAAAGCAACATTACTCGCAGGTGCGGCTCTCGCTGTGTGGATTCTTGGTGGCATGACTTCTGCCCTTGCTCAAGGGCCTCCCCCAGGCGGAGGCGGACCTGGTGGTGGTGGACGACCACCAAGTGGCGGTCCGGGCGGGGTAAGAGGTGAATTGCCGGATCTTGGAAAAGCCGCAGATCGTTTCCAGGCGTGGAAAATAGCCAAAATTGGAGGGGCGGAGTCATTCTCAAAATATGAGGAAGAGGTCCGAGAAAAGTATCAGGGCCTGATCGAAAAAATCAAAAAAGCTACGATCGAAGACCGTCTCGATGGAAAGAAGGCTCGGGGATTTATCGTTAAAGCTCTTGGTATTAATAATGGTTCAGCGAAAGGGGGAGGAATGGTCGAAAGCAAACTTAAGGCGCTTGAGGCAGAAGTTGATGGAGCTCTTGCTGATTCCGCGAATGCTGAAACCCTTACCCCGAGTTTGAATCAGCTGCAGTGGCTCATTGGTGAAACTCTAATCTATGGATCAAAGACCAAGGAACTGAGCGCCGCGAAAGTGAACTCGATTAACAAGAAGCTCATCGCTCTCGAAGAGAAAGAGGCAAAAGCCAAGAAGGACGGAAAGCTGACCAATCTTGAGAGGAAGCGTCTCGACGAGGGGGCGATGAAGATTTGGGAACTGATTGTGAAGGGATTGAAGGGGAGAAACGACTAATGGGGTCGCGTCTTGTCGCCGCTATCAGGGTTTGCCTCTGGTGGTGGCCGCGCTAAAGTAAGAGCATGTCCAGCCGGAGACGTCGTAAGGCCAACGCACGCCAGACCCAGAAAAAGAAGCCATTGAAGTGGCTTCTTTTTGGAGGCCTGGCTTTTTTCGTTCTGATTGTTGTCGGGATGATTTTGGGCTACAACGCCGTTCGGAGCTACCTCCGGAGCGATGATTTTCGCGTGATGCTGGAGAGTCAGGCCGGAGGCTTATTGGACGGAGAGGCTGAGTTTTCTCCGTTTGAGTGGGATGGCTGGAATGTTTCAACCGATGAGTTTTCGTTTCAGGGCGAAGAAGGGCTTCGAAATCTCAATGCGCGTGGCATCGACGCCGAGATTGATGTTGGGGCTGTTTGGGGAGGAATCTATAGAATCGAGGCGGTTCGCCTCCGGGAGGTGGCATTGATCGGTGATTTCCGGAAGAAGCCTATCGAGGAGGTGAATGAGCCAGACGTCATTCCAGTCGACAGTGGAAGCGCAGGTTCGGACGGGTCGCCCAGTTTTTGGAATCGCTTCCTTCCTGATACCCTAGAAATCACCGGAGTTGATGTTGCCAACGTGAATGGTAGGGCTATGACCGACGATGGGATCTGGACGTGGGAAAATTCGACGGTGAGGATCCGCCCGGCGAGAACCAAGGAAGTTTATGATGTTGAGTTGACGGGAGGGAATCTCACGACACCACTTTCGTTGGTTGACCGTCTTTCGTTGCGCTCGGCAAAAGGCCGGTATTCGGGGGATCATTTTTATCTTCTTTCGTCGGAGTTTGATGTTTTGGAAAACTCGCACGTGGCAATGGAAGGTGATTTTGGTTTGGAGAGCCGAACCTGGAATCTCCACGGTGAGGTCAGGGGCGCGCGCGTGGAAGAACTCATCGCGGAGGATTGGAAACAGCGTCTCATGGGGCCGCTGGAACTGGATTTTGAGGTGACGGGGCGCCCGGACTTCGACGCTAAAATCAAAGGGAATATCCAGGTGAATAATGGAGTTTTGACTGCGCTTCCAATTCTGGATCGTATTGCAGCCTATTCGAATACAGCCCGATTCCGTCGTCTGGCTTTGTCTGAGGCCAAGCTTGAGTTCGAGAAGGTCGGTTCCAGTCTGGAATTGAATAATATTGTTCTGGCTAGCGAAGGATTGGTGAGACTTGAGGGTTCGATGCGTCTTGATGGCGACGTCATCAAAAAGGGGGACTTCCGTGTCGGTATTACTCCGGGGACGTTGGCACACCTTCCAGGAGCGGAGACGATAGTTTTTCAGCGTGGAGATCTGGGGTTGCTTTGGTCTCCATTGAAGATCAGCGGGACTCTTGATTCCCCTCAAGAGGATCTGAGCGATCGGCTCATCGCAGCTGCCGGTGAGCGGATGTTTGAGCTGGTGCCTGAAACCGGTTATTACGCTCTGAAATATGGTGGTGAGGTCATTGGCGAATCAACCAAAGCGATTCTCGAAAACCAAGGTATTATCTTGGGGGTGGGAGAAGCTTTGATTAATCAGGCGAACAAGGTGATTGAAAGCGGGATCGGTGTGAATCCGGGGGGAGTGATCCAAGATCCTTTGAAGGTCATTGAAGAGGGAACCGGAGCTATCGAAAAAGGAGTGGGGACACTTTTCGATCTTTTCGGGCGACCAATCCCAAAGTAGCGGTATGTTGCCAACTCCATGAAGGTACATTCATTGAACCATAAACAGTGGCTTCCGATCCCGGTTCAGGAAACGTGGGCATTCTTTTCCAGCCCTCGTAATCTGGAAGAGATGATGCCGTCTTCGAGGGGGTTCAAGATCGTTTCGCTGCCATCGGAGTCGCTCTATGAAGGGGAGATCATCGAGTACTCGGTGAAGGTTTTTCCGGGAGTGTGGATTCCCTGGATTTCGGAAGTCAAGGCGTTGAAAGAGGGGGAGAGCTTTGTCGATGACCAGATTTCTGGCCCCTTTAAATTCTGGCATCACCGGCATTCGTTTGAGGAGAAGGATGGAGGCACCTTGGTGAAGGACCTCATTCATTATTCCGTGGGCTTTGGCCCTCTTGGGGAAATTGCGAGACAGCTTGTGGTGAAGAATCAACTCGAGGAGATGTTTGAGCATCGTCGCGTGACCCTTGACGCGAAATTTGAAAAAGCTACTACAGCTTGAACTTGGGGTCGGTGAGGGTTTTGAGAAAGGCGACGAGGGCGGCTTGATCCTCTTTCGAAAGGCCAAGTCCCTCAGCTTTGAGCTTGGGATCGAGAGTCGGGCTTTTGTAAAGAGGTGAATTGTAGTGCTTCACCACATCCTCAAGCTTTGGGAGGCGGCCATCGTGCATGTAGGGTTCGGTGATGGCAATATTGCGCAGGCTTGGAGTGACAAACTTTAATTTATCTTTCTCCTTGCCGGTCACTTTGAAGACTCCGAAGTCATTCAGGTCATCGACAAGTGAGAGCCCGTTGTTCCGGAACTCAAAGTCGCTGAAATGGGGGCCGCCGTGACATTCAAAGCACCCTGCTCCACCTTTTTTATGGGGAGTGAAAAACAGGAAGCGACCTCGTTTTTCATGCTTGGTGGGAGTGGCCTTCTGAGCGACGACCCGGTCGTATTTTGAATCATGGCTGACGATGGTGAGGAGAAAGTTCTCGAGTGCGAGACCCAGTTTTTCTTTGGTGATCGGACCGGGGCCGTAGGCCTTTTTGAAATCTTGCCGGTAGGATTTTCGTTGATTCAACCGGTAAATGACACGATCAAGGTTGGCGGCCATTTCGAGATGGTCCTGAATGGGTTCAAGAACTTGTTCCCGAAGTGTCTTGGCCCGTCCGTCCCAGAAGAAGCGATCTTTCCAGGCCAGATTGAAGAGAGGCATCGAGTTCCGTTTTCCAAGTCGTCCCTCGAATCCACGGGAGAGATCGACATCATCACTGAAGGCAAATTCGATCACGTGGCAGGCCGCGCAGGAAACGGTGCCATCAATGGAGAGTATGGTGTCGTGGAAGAGCGTATCACCAAGCGCGATTCGTTCCTTACTGAGCGCGTTGTCGACCGGTAGCGGTGGTTTTGGAAATCCTTTTGGTGTTTTGAAAGGAACTGGTGTTGAACCGGCTGGAGGCTCGTTTTCTCCATACAGGCAGGTCAGTCCGACTGCGATACCGGTAACCAAGAGTAATATCTTTCTTTGCACGCAATACCCATACCACACCTTTTCGGGTGTTTTTGCTCAAATGACGGGCTTTTTTTTCTTTTCGCTAGCCGCCTGTCAGACAGCATGAGGGCGAAATGAAACTTCCAATTCTCCCTTCAGCGGTTATGCTCTTAAGCGTTCCTTTGTTTGCTCATGAAGGCCACGATCACACCGAGGGTGTGGGCGCCATCATCACCACTGCGACTGTCACGGGATCCGAAGGCCTGGAGTATGTCACGGCTCCGGGCTGGGGAGTTCCTTCCAACGGCAAAAACATAGGCTCTCTTCACGGAGATCTCGCGCTCGACAAGGCCGGCAATGTTTATGCCGCAACCAATGGTGACCCCGGAATTGTGGTTTTTGACCGATTTGGGAACTACACCAAGTTCCTCAAGAAGGGCTTGGCTGGGATGCATTCTCTCACCACGGTGACCGAAGGAGAGCAACAGTTTATCTGGGGTTCCCAGGTGCAGCAGAAACGAGCCGTGAAATTTGACCTTGAGGGCAATGTTCTCGCGATACTTCCGAACGAAAAAACGGGAGAGCTGGAAGGGGGAATGGGTGGTCTGACCGAGCTTTTGGTTGCACCCGACGGCCACATCTTTTTCTTCATGGGCTATGGGTCCAAGAAAATTCATAAGCTCAAGCCTGACGGAACCTTGGTGAAAACCTATGGCGGCAAGGGAACCGGAAAAGATCAATTCACCTCCTGTCACGGCGCCGCGATTGATCTCCGATACGATGAACCGCGTATTTTGGTCTGCGACCGCGATGGCCGTCGCATGATGCATCTCACCATGGATCTCACTTGGATTGGAATTTACGGAAAAACTCCGATGCGCCGCCCGGCTGATGTTGACATACAGGGCGATTATGCCGCGGTTGCTGAGATCGAAGGACGCGTCATTCTCATGGATAAGGAAGGGAAGGTTGTCTCGTCGCTTTGCGACAATCCCAATCAGAAACAGTGGGCTACTAACGGGGTGCCTGCCGAACAACTTCATGACAATGCCTTCTCCGCTCCCCACGGCATCAAGTGGGGGCCGCAGGGTCAGATTTATGTGACCGAGTATTCCCAAGTCGGCCGTCTCATCGCGCTCTACCCAAAAAAATAACGACTTCTCAAAACCATGATCGAACTCGAAGATTTTTTTGAAGACGTTATCGGAAAAACTCTCCGTGGGACGGGGATGGCTGATGGAGTCCTGTCGTTTCTAACCAACGTTGAAACCGACACCATCGCCAAGCTGAAGGACGGAGAATTTGATGAAGCAGCCGTTCGTGCGATTGCTCCTTCCCTTGGACTGGATGCCGACACACTCGTTGAACTCGCCAATCGATCCTGGCGTCCCGATCTGGTTGAGCTCGAGGGGCTTCGGCAGTTCAATACCGTCTTCGATCCTGATCCGGATGATATGATGACGGTGAATTCCTACCTTATCTGGGATACCCAGACCAAGGAAGCGGCCCTCTTTGATACCGGGGCCGATGCGGATACCGCGCTTACAGCAGTGAAAGAGCTTGGGCTTGAGTTGAAAACCCTCTTCATCACTCACTCGCACATCGATCACATCATCGACCGGGAGAAAGTCGTGGCAGCTCATCCCGGGGTTCGCGTTCTTGTGAACGGTAAGGAGCCTGTGGCAGGCGCCGAGCGTTTTGCGGCAGGGGATACTTTTTCTATCGGCACTCTGCGGGTCACAACCCGCCTGACCTGGGGGCACTCACCGGCCGGCACTACCTACGTCGTGAATGGTCTCAGCCGCCCAGTGGCGGTCGTGGGCGATGCCATTTTTGCCCAATCAATGGGTGGGGGAGTGATTTCCTTTAAAGACGCTCTTGCTACCAATCGTTCGGAGATCTTCACTCTAGAAGACCAAACAATCATCTGTCCGGGCCACGGCCCCATGACTTCAGTGGGCGAGGAAAAAGCCCACAATCCTTTCTTTCCCGAATTTAAATCATCAAACTAACCACTGCCTAATATTATGAGCAAAGTAGCATTCGTCGGCGTTGGCCGCATGGGCGCCAATATGGCCCGTCATCTTCAACTTGACTGCGGACACGACATCACCGCTGTCTATGATGTGAACAAAGAGGCATCTGCGGAGATTGCCGGAGAACTTGGAGCCGCAGACTGCGCCACTCTCGCGGAGGTCACTGAAGCCGCCGAAATTATCTTCACGGTTGTCACCAATGATGCTGCCATGCGTGCGATCTTCCTTCAGGATGGCGACAATCTCCTCATGGGATCTTCCGGGAAGACTTTTATCAACTGTGCCACTCTTTCCCCTGGCATCCACAAGGAAGTCTACCAAGCAGGGAAGGGAACAGGGGCCCATGTCCTCGAAGGTGCGATGGCTTCTTCGATCTCCCAGGCCCGTGACGGTTCTCTTTTCCTCATGATTGGAGGTGATCAGGAAGTATTTGATCAACACAAAGAGATCCTCGATCAACTTTCCGTGAACCTCCGCCTTTGCGGTGAGATTGGTAAGGCCGCTGAAGTGAAGGCCCTCGTCAATATGGTTATGAACATCAACACGGCCGGCCTCGCCGAAGGTCTTGGCCTCGCCGATGCCCTCGGGCTGGATCTTAAGATGGTCTGCGATATCTTTTCCCAAACTGGAGCAAACAGCCGCGTTCTCGAGACCGATTCGGAAGACATGATCGACCGCGATCATGAGTGCTGGTTCTCCGCGGAGCATGCCGCCAAGGACTCCGGGATCGCTGGTGATCTCGCCGCTGTTGCCGGAATCAGTCTTCCAGTCAACGATGCCACCAAGGCTCAGTATGACAAAATGGTAAAGGTTGGCTTGGGTGATCTTGATAAGTCGGGCATCGCCGAGATGACTTTTAAAGGTCGTGCCCCTTCCGCTTAGATTCCTGCATAGCTCTCTCAAAACCGGCGTTCCGAGAGGTCGCCGGTATTTTAAAATCCTTATTTGGACCTTAAAACAGGATTTTTCGAAATTTTCCAAACTTCGTGGTTTGACAGGTTCGGTCTGAATTTAGTTTAATCATCTGAAGCGGTGGTAAAACATCGCTATAACATCTCATTCACAAACACCACGATTCATTATGGCCGACGACAATCAACCACCCAAGCCGCCCACTCCGATGAAGAAAACATCGGCAGTGCCTCTCAAAAAAGAGACTGTCCGCGTGACGCTCAAAGCTGATCCACCTGCTCCTGCATCTGCTCCACCTGCTCCACCTGCTCCACCTGCTCCACCTGCTCCGGCTCCTACCATTCCCCTTAAATCAGCTCCTTCTGCTCCGGTTCCGATCGGCGGTGCTCCGAGGCCACCTGCGCCGGCACCCACGATACCATTGAAGACCCAAGCGCCTTCGCCAACTGGTCCAGCAACGATTCCTCTCAAAACTTCACCGGTTCCTGGGGCTTCTGCGTCAGCTCTTCCTCAGGCGACCGTCCAGCTTGAGAGCACCCAGAAACTTGGTGCCCCGACTGCTCCAACGATGTCAACCATCGGAACCATCCGCACTGATGATGATGACGATGAGCCAAGTGACACCATCCCGACTGTTCTTTCCATTCTTGCTTTTGTGCTGAGTCTCGCTGTTCTTGTTTTGGCGCTAATGCAATGGATGCTTGATGAAAAACCGATTGGTGACATTTTCAGCTAAACTTTTAACTCCCAGAAAAAATTATGGCACTTCCTCTTATCATTTTCCTCATCGCCGCTGGCGTCGCTGTCCTTAACTTCCTCAATATGGGAGTTGGCGGTTAAGTCCGGCAAATTGAAAATCTCGAAAAATTCCGGCGATATTTGCTCGGAAAACTCCTCAAAGGGTGGCTCTTGACGCCATCCTTTTTGCGTCCATATTGCCGACATGGCTCTAACAATTACAGAAGACAACTTCGAAGCCGAAGTGATTAACTCCGACCAGCCCGTCCTTGTGGATTTTTGGGCAGAGTGGTGTGGACCCTGCAAAATGATTGCGCCCATGGTGGATGCTGTTGCCTCTGAGGTCGAAGGCACTGCCAAGGTGGGCAAGGTCAATCTCGACGATGGACAAGCTCTTGCCGCGAAGTATGGCATTAAGTCGATCCCAACTCTCCTTTTCTTCAAGGATGGGGAAGTGAAGGATCAGATCGTGGGAGCCAACGTAACCCAGAGCCAGATCTCGGAAAAACTTAAGGCTCTCGCCTAAGGCATCGCCCGATCTTTGATTTCAAAAAACGGGAGGTTCGAAAAAACCTCCCGTTTTTTCTTAATCTTGATTGGGGAAAGGCCTAAAACTTTTTTCCGTAAGCAGCGTTTTCGAAGCCTTGTCCGACTCGTTTGAAATCGCGCCCCATTCCCACAAAAGTGTTGCAGGATGAGAGCAGGAATGCCGCACAGGCAGAGAAGGCAATCATTAGTGGAAGTCGATATTTCACCTCCTCAAGATAAATTCGGGAACGGTGTCTGACAAGTTTTTTTTGAAGACGGACTAACGTAAATTCGTGATTGCGGTAAAAGTTGGCCTTCCGATTCATAATGAATCGTCATCGCTCTCGTGAACAACCTTGACCCGATACCTCGTGATCTTGCGGATTAGCTTTTTGGGGCAAGGATTCGAGGCCAGAGAATCTGGAGGAAGTGTTTTGTCGATCGAGAGTTCACGGCGAAAGAACTTAAATGCTTCCTTGGTCGGCGGTCATTTCTCCCTGGGTTAAAAACGTTGGTCGAGATCCTTGAGGATCGATTGTAGCCTTTTGACTTCCTCAAAGGCAGTTAGGATCTCGGCTGAGCTAAGATTGGGGTCGTTGAGGAGGGAACGGAGGGCTTTTTCCTTTGTTTGATAAAACCGTGCCGAAAGCATGGCCACGGTGTCGCTGGCGGAGGCCACGGGGTCGTCCGGGACGCTATCGGTGAAGGTTTTCTCAAGAGCAAGGCGGTCCTCGGAGGGAATGGTCATCAAGTAGGCTTGCCTAGAAGCGGTATTCTCAGGGTTTGGGCGTTTTGAAAGAATATCGAGAAGAATGTGCCCCCCCAAGGCTTCCTCCAAACACTCGTTGAGGGACTCAAGTTGTTCGATCAGATATTCAGCGGCAGCTTCCGAGTTGAGTGCGAGGTGGCAGAGGTAGGCAACAACGTGATCGATAGGAGTTGGTGCGACGACGATCTTGGTGTCATCAGCGGCCCTTGGATTGTCGCGAAATCGCGATTTTTCTTTTTTGGCGTTGGCCACGACCTGGCGGAAGTCATCGACGCCCACTCTCATTCGGATGGCTAGGTTTTGAATGGTGGCATCCCTCAAAAGATCGTCACTCATGACCATGACAGACTCGCCGAGGTCCTTGAGCAATTTGGTTCTTTCTCCAGCTGAGGAGAGATTGATGGAGGGAAGTTCCTTTTCGAGTTTGGCATCGAAGTAATCTTTGGCTGACTCCAGAAGGGTCCGAAACTTTTCGGGGCCGTGGGTTTTGATGAAGGTGTCGGGATCATCGCCGTCAGGAAGATGCATCAATTTTACCGGAAGCCCAGTTGCGGTGAGCTGTTTAAAGGCTTTGTCAGCGGCTGCTAGTCCCGCGTTGTCGCCATCGTAGCATAGAACCACGCGATCCGTGTAGCGGTTGATCATGCGGGCATGCTCTTCGGTGAAGGCCGTGCCAAGGGGGGCGATGGTGTTTTCGAATCCACATTCGTGGAGAACAATGGCGTCGACCTGACCTTCGCAAATAAGGGCAAATTTTTCTTTGCCCATCGAGCGCCGAGCCTTGTCGAGGGCGAAGAGGAGTTTCGATTTGTTGAAGAGGGGAGTGTCGGAAGTGTTGATGTATTTTCCGCGTTTGTCGTCTGCGCGAAGGATTCGGGCGCTGAATCCAACCACATCGCCATAATCATTGTTAATCGGGAAGGTGAGTTGATCGTAGAATTTTACCCAGAGTCCCGATCTTGAGTCTTCCTTGTTTCTCAGCCCACCTAGTCCGGCCTGAAGAATTTCGCGCCCGGTGAAACCTTCTTCGCGGGCTATTTGGAGAAAGAGGTTTGAGTTTCGTGGAGCCCAGCCGATGAGCCATTTTTGAGTGGTTTCCTTACTGAAGCCCCTTGACTTGAGATAGCTTCGGGCGTGTTCGGCGTCAGGAGATCGTAGGAGTTGCTCATGAAAGAACCGAGCAGCCTTGTTGTTGAGTTCCTTGATTCGAGAGATCTTTCGCCGTTTCCGGTCGGACTCCGGGTCGTGGGCCTCCTCGATAATGGTAATCCCTGCGCGGTCGGCCAGTTTTTTGACAGCATCGATGAAAGGAAGGTTCTCATACTCCATGATGAAGGAGAGGGCATTGCCACTCGCGTCGCAGCCAAAGCATTTGTAAAACTGTCTGGCAGGGTTGATATTGAACGATGGAGTCTTTTCTCCATGGAAGGGGCAGTTGATTTTAAATCCCGATCCAGACCGTTTGAGGGGAAAGTAAGAGCCTATAAGATCGACAATATCCGTCGAGGCGAGGATTTGTTCGATCGTTTCTGGAGGAATGCGGCCCACCTCAGGATTGTGAATCGGAAGTTTGGACTTCACCAGCTTTGGGTTAGCTTCTACCCATGAAAGCGGTTATTTTTTATCTTCTAGTCAGCCTTAGTGTCCTTTTGGGGGAGGACAATAGAGTCTTTGGGAAATCAAACGAAGAGAGCTACGAGCGAAAAATTGTCAGAATCGTGGTTGGAGAAGAGGACTTGTCTGTCGGCCAGAGTTTCAAGTTTTGGGAGAGAACACTTGAACGGGCTAAGGACGAGGGAGCCAAGGCCCTCATTTTTGATCTCGATACTCCGGGAGGCTTGGCGTTCCCAACCAAGAAGTTGATGAGTCAGCTTGCGGATCTGGAGATTCCTACGATTGCCTTTGTAAATCCGGAAGCGAGTAGCGCGGGCTCTTTTATCGCGATTTCAACCGATCGGATTTATATGACGCCGGGCTCAAATATTGGTTCATCGGCGATTGTCAATGGATCCGGTCAGGAGATTGACCCGGTGATGCGAGCAAAGCTTGAGAGCTTTTTTGGTTCGCACGTGCGCTATATCGCAGAAAAGAAAGGTCATCGACTGGAGGTGATTGAAGCCATGATGTTTCTCAGCGAGGAGGAGCGTAAGATCGGTGACGTTGTCGTGGGGCCCGGGGAATTGTTGAACTTAAACTCGACCGAAGCGACACAACTCCTCGACGATGGGCCTTTGCTTGCAAAGGCTGAGTTGGCTACACTTGAGGAGGTATTGAAAGCCGAAGGTTGGAGTATGGACGATGTCGTGACAGCGACACCGAGTGGATTTGAGCGGCTGGCGTGGTGGATTGCCAGCGTGTCCGGACTGCTCATCATGGTGGGACTTGCGGGAGGATATTTTGAGTTAAAAGCGCCGGGTTTTGGTTTGGGGGGAATTGTTTCCATCGCGGCCTTTTCGCTCTTTTTCTTTGGGAACTACCTCGCGGGAAATATGGCTGGCTACGAGTTGGCTTCGATTTTCGCGCTGGGTTTGGTTCTAATCGCAGTGGAGGTTTTCGTGATTCCGGGATTCGGGCTGCCGGGAATTACGGGGCTTCTTATCGTCGTGGGTGCGTTGATTTTCTCAATGGTTGATGGGGTGGAATGGCAAAAGTATCAGTGGGGAGGTAGCGGTTCTTCCGGACTTCTGGATGCTATGTCCGGACCGGCGTCGCATTTGGCGTTGGGGATCTTTGGCTCGCTCGTTTTGCTCTTTGTGATCATGAAGTATCTTCCGAAGTTAAAATTCGTTGAGAACACCATGCTCCCGGGATCTCTGGTTCGCGGAACTGGTTGGGAATCAGATGAAGACTTTGGTGATCGTGTTGGTATGACCGGAACCGCTTCAACAGATCTACGCCCTTCCGGAAAGGCTGAGGTTGGTGGTCAGGTGATCGAAGTGATCACCGAAGGGGGCTTTATTTTGAAGGGGAATTCGGTTCGGATTGTTTCCGAGGATGGGATGGGAATCGTGGTCAAAAAGGAACCTTCGTGATTTCTGAATTGTCGCGGCCCTCTTTGTTGCTGAGGGGGCCACTGTGAAACGCGATTGCGTTCATGTTTTTGTTGGTTCTCCCTGTCATGGCGGGAGAGTGGGTGACCCTTTTTGATGGAAAATCACTCAAGGGTTGGACGAATTAAGGCGATGCCAATTGGTCGGTGAAAGGTGGAGCTATGACCGCTGATACGGGAGAGGTTTGTCTTCTGACCACCAAGGACAAATAGGAGAACTACGAACTCGAGTTGGAATTTAAAGCCGCCATCGTAACAAATAGCGGAGTGTGTTTTAAATACCGAAGTCAAGGTTAAGAACCTTGAGGCGGTTGCAGGGCGAAGCCAGATGGGGAAGTGTTTTTGAGTTTCAAGGAACTGGGGAAGTCTCCACCGCGGCCAAGGGGGAACAAGGCCGATAGGGAGAGGTGGGTTGAGATTATTGAAAATAATTTACGCCTGCACTGAAGAGAGGCTGGTGGAGATTCCCTGAAATGTTTTTCCCAACGTTAGGACCACGACGTTCGGTGTGGCCCATTTTTCCGAGGACGCGACCGCATGGAGAAGTAATGCCTTCGATGGCATGGATGGATCCGTTCGGGTTGAATTCGGGATCCATGGTGGGGTTTCCTTCAAGGTCGGTGTATTGGGTGACAATTTGTCCGGTGTCTGCCAGTTTTTGAATGTCTTCTTCGCTGGCGTAGAACTTACCCTCGCCGTGGGAGAAGGGAATATTGTGAAGGTCGCCAACTTCGGTGCCAGCGAGCCAAGGGGACAAGGTCGAGCTGATGCGTGTCGTGGCGTAACGGGCGATGTGGCGGCCAATATCGTTGTGGGTGAGAGTCGGAGCTCCAGGTTGTGGATCTCGGATTTCGCCATATGGGACGAGCCCGGTTTTGACGAGAGCCTGGAAGCCGTTGCAGATTCCCAGAATAAGACCATCACGGTTTTTAAGGAGGTCCATCACGGCGTCAGCGACTTCAGGACTGCGGAGGATGGTGGCGATGAACTTTCCGGAGCCGGCGGGTTCGTCACCGGCGGAGAAGCCGCCGGGCAACATGAAAATCTGGGAATATCGGATACTCTTGGCGAGATTGGTGAGGGACTCTTCAACGGCTTGTGGAGTGAGGTTTCGGAAGACCTGAATTTCGGCTAAGCCTCCGGCTTCGGTGAAGGATTTGGCGGAGTCGTATTCCGAGTTGGTGCCGGGGAAACTGGGGATCAAAACCTTTGGTTTTGGAACGTTCGATGTCGAACGTCCAACGCTTAACGTTGAAGTGAAAGTTTCGGCTTCGCTGGTGGAGGGGGCTGCGGCTTCGGGGTAGACATCGGCGAGTGGCTCGGTCCAGGCGTCGAGGAGATCTCTGAGGGGGAGTTTTTGCTCTCCGATCTGGATGGCAGGTTCGGTTTGGGTTTTTCCGATGACGGTGGCTCCAG
>TARA_B110000037_G_scaffold210408_1_pt1 | contig 15760 bp, 15 predicted proteins | sample TARA_B110000037 | Tara Oceans TARA_B110000037 (sample SAMEA4397196) | marine metagenome | biome: Polar Biome; feature: [MIX] marine epipelagic wind mixed layer (ENVO:01000061); material: water (ENVO:00002006), including particulate matter (ENVO:01000060) such as... | depth 10-100 m
CCTTGGGGCTCGTTACGGCAGACGCGAAGCTCTCACCACAGTCCGACGACTGGGAAAAGGTGGCAGACAAGCCGTGGGAAGCTCGCAACATGGAAGTCTACGCGGCCATGATCGATTCGATGGATCAAGGGATTGGTCGCATCGTTGCAGAGTTGAAGCGTCAGGGTGAACTGGACAACACGCTCATTTTCTTCCTTCAGGACAATGGGGGATGTGCTGAAGGTTACGGCCGTCACACGCCCAAGAACGGCTATGCCTCGGACTTGAAACCCATGGGCCCGAATGATCTGCAGCGAAATATTTGGACACCGATGCAGACGCGCGATGGCCGGCCATTGAAGACGGGACCAGGTGTCATGGCCGGTCCGGAAGATACCTTCATCGGCTACGGCCGAGGCTGGGCCAATGTCTCCAACACGCCGTTTCGAGAATACAAACACTTTGCCCACGAAGGTGGTATTTCCACGCCGTTGATCGTGCACTGGCCCAATGGTATTGATCCCTCGCACAACGGTAAACTAGAACATCAGCCGGGGCATGTGATTGACATCATGGCGACCTGTGCCGACGTGGCCGGTGGAGTCTATCCCAAGAAGTTTGGCGAGCACGAGATCATCCCGATCGAGGGCGTGAGCCTGCGACCGGCGTTCTCTGGCAAGTCTCTTGAGCGTAGCGACGCTCTCTACTTCGAGCATCACCTAAATTGCGCGATTCGGGACGGTGACTGGAAATTGGTTTGCAAGGGGCAAGCCGGTCGCGAGGTCAAGAATTTTGGCTGGGAGCTCTACAACGTGAAAACCGACCGTGCGGAATTGCAGAACGTCGCGGACAAGAATCTTGGGAAGGTCGAAGAGCTGCTCGCCAAATGGGAAAAATGGGCGGTGCGCGCCAAAGTCAGACCGTGGCCCTACAAAACGAAATAAGTGATTTCGTGCGAATCTTAATGGCACTGTGTCTCGTGGCGGTGGCCGCCTTTGCGCCACACGCGAGCGCCTGTCCAGGGTCTGTTCTGGTAACTGCTTGCAGCCGGTCATCTCCAGAAGGGTGGGGAAGAGAGCCATCGTGATAATTGGTTCCGCTAATTTCATGGTCGGGATGGGTATCGGCACTGTTCGCACCGCTGGACCTTCCCGGATTGAGGTAAGTGGTGAAGCCAACACGCTGCGGGTACTTTCCCGTCATCAAGGACACACGCGTCGGGGAACAGACGTTGGATGAACTGTAGGCTCTGCTGAACAGAGCGCCTTGCCCGGCCAAACGATCGATGTTCGGCGTCTCGTAAAACTTCGATCCGTAGCAACCCAGGTCTTTCCAGCCAAGGTGGTCCACAAACACGACAACTACGTTGGGCATGCGTAAGTCGGTTGCGGCCTGGGTAGAAACGGCGCCGGTGGTTACGAGGACTGCTGCGGTAAGAGCCAATGAGCCGACGAATCCCCGCCTAGGGAAACCCATCGCATTTTTCTTTTTTATCAATAGTGGATTCTTGTTCATCCTGAGCGATTGCTCCAATTACGCCATGATGTCTCGGACCACCGACCCGTGGACATCGGTTAGTCGGAAATCCCGTCCGGCATATTGATAGGTCAGCCGTTCGTGATCGAGTCCCAGCAGGTGCAGCAAGGTGGCGTGTAGATCGTGCATGTGGACCTTGTTCTCGACCGCTTTGTGCCCGAGCTCATCCGTGGAACCGTAGGCGAGGCCGGACTTTAGACAACCGCCAGCCAGCCAGGTCGTGAATCCGTCGGCATTGTGATCACGACCGGTACCATTCTTTTCAGCGTAGGGCGTCCGTCCGAATTCACCGCTGCACCAGACGATGGTATCTTCCAAGAGCCCTCGCTGCTTCAGGTCCTGCAGTAGCCCCGCGATTGGTTTGTCGACCGCTCTGGCGTGGTTTGCGTGTTGGGACAAGTTCGAATGCTGATCCCAATTGGAGGCACCGCCGGTACCGCCATAGGTGACCTGGACAAAGCGAACTCCGTTTTCACACAGGCGGCGCGCCATCAAGCACTGGCGCCCGAAATTGTCGGTCGCCTTTTCACCGATGCCATACATCGCCATCGTGCTCGGGGTCTCCCGGCTTAAATCGAGCACGTCGGGAGCATTGTTTTGCATCCGCCAGGCCAACTCATAGGAACTGATGACCGCCTCCAATTCAGAGTCCCGGCGTCCACTTTCCATTTGTTTCGCATTAAGATTCTGCAGAAATTTGAGTTGTCGCAGTTGCTCGGCCTTCGACAAATCAGAGTTACTCAAGTTGCGAATTGTCGCGTTCTTGTCGATCTTACCTTCCTTGCCGATCGCGGTGCCTTGATGTGCCGCCGGGAGGAAAGCGCTGCCGTAATTGCGGGAACCGCCAGCTCCGGAGGGAGGGCCTAAGGAAATGAACCCTGGTAAGTTCTCATTCTCGGACCCCAGACCGTAGTTAACCCAGGACCCAAATGATGGGCGCACAAAACTGGTCGAACCGCAGTGTAGAAACAGGGTTGCAGGTCCGTGCGCGACCCCCTCGGTATGCATCGAGTGGATGAAGGTGAGGTCGTCCGAATGTTTCGCGGTCTCACGAAACAACTCAGAAACCCGACGTCCCGACTCACCATATTGTTTGAACTCCCACATCGGCTTCATGACGCGCTCGGAGGTCGCACGCTTGCCCGTTTTGGCGATTGTGCGTGCGTCGTCGAACGGCATTTTCTTGCCGTCATTCTTGTAGAGCATCGGCTTGTAGTCGAACGTATCGACGTGACTCGGTCCGCCCTGCATGAACAGGAAAATGATCCGCTTCGCCTTCGGGCGGAGAAGCGTCTTTGCGGCCGCGAGCGGATTCGCCGCTTGGACAGAGTCAGCACATAATCCTGCCAACGCCAGGCTGCCGAAACCGCACGCGGTCTGCTGAAGTGCTGCTCGTCGGGTGATGATATTACTACTTGGATTCATGCGGTCGTATTTATGGTTAGCGGATGTAGCGAAATTCGATGGTCGAAAACAGTGATTGCACCATCTGTGTCCAGGCTTCGACCTGACCCTTCTCATTCGTGCCGGTCACCGATTTTAAAAACTGGAGGCAGGTCGTGATCTCTTCCGCCGTCGCGTTACGTCCGAGGATCAGTAGATAGGCGTGATCAACCCGGTTCGCTTCCTCCAATTGCGATTCGCTCAGAAGACGTTTCGCGGTGAGTCCGGCTTGGGTGCGAACGAAAGGATGGTTCATCATGAACAGTGCTTGCGGAGCGACCGTGCTGACATCGCGGCGACCGGTCACCATACTTGGGTTGGCAAAATCGAACACTTCAAACAGTTCGGGCAAACTGTTGCGAAACACGGGAACGTAAACACTGCGTCTTGGTTCCTGGAACTGAAAGTCGATGTCCTTGGCAAGACTCGCAGGGAAAGTGGCCCCTCCCATTTCGAAGTTCAACGTATCACTTACGGACAGCATCGAGTCACGGAGCGACTCGGCATCCAATCGTCGATGATTCATGTGAGCCAACAGTCGATTCTCCGGGTCGTCATGCTGTTTATCTCGCGCAGACGAAAGACGGTAGGTTCTGGAAAGCACGATCGTCCGAATGAGCTTCTTCACCGACCAACCTTGGTCGACGAATTGGACAGCCAGATGATCGAGCAGTTCGGGATGTGAGGGCGATTCACCCGTTGTGCCAAAGTTGTCAACGGTCCGAACCAGCCCTGCCCCGATCAGCCAATGCCACACGCGGTTTGCCATCACGCGCGACGTCAGCGGGTTCGCTGGATCTGTGATCCAGTCAGCGAGTTCCAGGCGACCGCTGCTGGTGGTGGGCATCTTTGGGGCGGGGCCATAGTTGGCGACTTGGAGCACGCCGCGCGGAGCAGTAGCTCCCAAATTATCGATATTGCCACGAATATGGATCTTCAAGTCCGTCGGTTTCGCTTTCTCGGCAGCCGACATGACCATCGCGCGGGCGGGTTTTTCTTTTTGAAGCGTAGCCAGCTCTGCCGTGAGTTTTGCCATGTGCTTCTTGAGGGCCTGTTGTTTGCCTGCTGGAGGTTGCTCACTCGGCGGAGGCGCTGGGCTGCTTGCCACTTTGCTGTCCCTTTCGACAGGTAGAAACTGAACGGCATCGGCTGTTAGAAACCCGTTCGTCCCCTCATTCGAGATCAGGACAAAGCTTTGCTCGTTCACTTCGAAGCGATAGGTGCCGAGTGAAATGAAGCGCCCATCAATCGGCGGCGCCTTGCGCATATCTACGTTGATTGTCTTCTCACCCGCGGCGCTGAATACCGTCACGGGTGCATTCGACGCGCGGCCGCCTCCATCCGAATAGGCGAAGCGCACTTCATAATCCCCGTCACTCGGTAGTTTTGGGATGAAGGAGAGTGTCTTGTCTCCTTTCCCCTGGTTGGCATCGTGGATGTAACGCTTGCCGATGTAGTGTTTGGAATGCACCGAATTCGTCCATTTCCCTACGACCATCACCTCATCGTCATCGACGACAATGCCCGGCAAGGAGGAGGCCGTGATGATCGACTTCGATTGCTGAGAGGGCGGTTCCAGCTCTGCTTTCAGCGTTTTGATTTCGGTCTTCAATTTGGCGACCGTCGAATTGTGAATCTCCAATTCTCGCTTCGCCTCCTCCGAGATGGGTAAGGGGGCTTCCATGAATTTGGAGACATTGGCGTGCTTCAGCCCCTGAACATTCTTGAGAACACCGGCCATCGCGTAGTAATCCCGGGTAGGGATGGGGTCGAATTTGTGATCGTGACAGCGTGCGCAAGTGATCGTTTGCGCTAAAAAACCTCTTCCGATGACGTCGAGCTGTTCATCGACGAAATCCATCTCGAGCTGGCCCTTGTTTTGGTTCTCGAGGTTTGTGTTACCCATCATCAGGAAGGTTGTGGCCACGAGGTTCTGCTGCTGTGCCTCGAGTGATGTTGCCTCAAGTAAATCGCCTGCGAGCTGCTGCGTGAGAAACTGATCATAGGGTCGATCGTCATTGAACGCTTCAATCACATAGTCGCGATAACGCCAGGCATGTTTGAGTAAGATTCCACGCAACGACATCGATTCCGCGAAACGTGAAACATCAAGCCAGTGACGCCCCCAACGTTCGCCGAAGCGCGGTGATGCCATCAACCGGTCAACGAGGTTCTCAAACGCCTTTGGCGACTTGTCGTTGAGGAATTGTCCAATCTGTTCCGGCGGGGGAGGCAGGCCGATGAGGTCGAAGTAGAGGCGGCGGATTAAGACGGTCTTTTCCGCATCGGATCCAGGTGACAGACCTGTCGCTTCCAGCCTGGCGAGGACAAAGCGATCGATGTCGCCGTTCGGCCAAGAAGGATCATTCACTTCGGGGATGGCAGGTGCTTTGAGCGGATGATAGGCCCAGTGCTTCCGCCCGGCTTCGACATCAATGGGCTTTGGCTTGGCCGCTAGGTCCGTAGCGAGACGTGGATCAGTTGCTCCGTCTAGAATCCATTTTTCGAAATTTGCAATGACCTCCGGGGGAAACTTGCTCTTGGGAGGCATCTCGAATTCATCATGCTTCAGAGCCGAGATCAGCAGGCTTTCCTCCAAGTCACCCGGCGCGATCGCAGGCCCCGATTCGCCACCGTCCAGCAAGCCCTGCCGGGAGTCGACGAGCAAGCCACCACGGAGCTTTTTGGAATCGGCCGCATGGCATTCATAGCAATGTTCGACGAGGACGGGCCGAATCTTCGTTTCAAAGAATTCGAGCCGTTGACGTTCGCCATCCGGATTCGCAGCCCAAGCCGAGCCCGTAGTGAGCAGAATCGCGATCGATAGAATTCCGTTACGCATTTAACAACATCTAAATACGCAGCATCCGCTGCATTTGTCCATCGTGCTTTCCGCTGACGCACCCACCGCGCCAAGATTACACGGCCGAATCCGTTTTGCCCATTTACCTTTCTTCGCCATTAAAGTGGCGAGAATAAGAATACGCTTCAGTGATCTGTGAATCATGGTGAAATCTTCTTTTTAAGAATACTAGGGACAGGGCGTTCTTACACGTTAAACGATCGAGGCTACGGATTGGGTCGCTTGTTCTCCTTGAAGCCGCCCTTGCGGGTGTGAGCCTGGGACTCCGTGGCGACTCCCTTGTCCCCCTGCGATTTCATCCAGGCATCGAGGCGGGTGGACAGGTCAGCCTTGAGTTCAGCGAATTTCGGATCACCGATCAGGTTATTGAGGCAATGGGGATCATTCTCCACATCGTAGAGTTCCTCGGCGGGTCGGTGCTGGTATTTCCTGGTCATGGCAAGGGCGTGGGCATCGCCAGCTTTTGCCTTTTCGATCCACGACATCCAGAAGTCGGCCTTGTCACCACCCGGTCGGGTGACGACGTTCTTGAATGTTTCGGTATGATTGAGGTTGCGGATGTAGCGGTGGGTTTTGGTCCCGGCAGATCGCACGCCGAAGTTCTCAGACCCTGATCCAATGCCGCGGGTCGTCTGTACTCCAAAGGTGTATTTCTTGTGTTCCACATTTTCACCTGTGAGGACCGGCAAGAACGAGCGCCCGTCCATCGTGTCGGGAGTTTCCAACCCGGCGGCGGCGAGGAAGGTGGGTGTGATGTCGACGTATTCGACCAGAGCGTTTGACTTGGCGCCCGCTGCTACGGTGCCGGGCCAACGCGCAATCATGCCGGAGGTGAGTCCCAGCTCAAAACAGGTCCACTTTGCAAAGGGAAAGCCAGAGCCCTGTTCGGAGATCACCATGACGAGGGTGTTTTTGGCAAGGTCGTGCTTATCGAGCAATTTGAGCAGAGCGGCGCATTGGGAATCGAAGTAGGTGATCTCTGCGAGGTATTTGGCGTATTCCTGCCGGGTATTGGGAGTATCCACAAAAGTCGGCGGCAGCGTGAGGGTGGCTGGATCGTAGACTGAGGCATCCCCTTTGGTATACGGCGTATGTGGTTCGCTGGAACAGGCAATCAGGCAGAATGGTGAGCCTCCTTTTTTGGAATCAGTAAGGAGTTTTTCGAGTGTCGGATAGGGATTATCTTCAGAGGGATCGGCAGACCGGAACTCTTTGGAATACTCGAAGGGGAAGGAGGCTTTGGGACCGATATGAGTTTTTCCTGACAAAGCCACCCGGTAGCCAGCATCGCCCAGGTAATGCGCGATTGATTGAGTGCCTGGGTAGACTCGGGTGTGGTTGGGCCAGGCACCGGATTTTACCGGGTAGATACCGGTGTAGATATTGTGTCGCGTGGGAGAGCACATCGGCGCGGCCTGGAAACAGCGTGAGAACTGCATGCCTTCGCCGGCGAGTTGGTCGAGCGCGGGTGTCTTGGCCTGCCCACCGTAGACTCCCGTGTCCAGATAGGTGCAGTCGTCTGCAATGATGAGGACCAGGTTGGGTCTTTCGACTGCATGGGAGGAGTCTGCATTCGTGACTGCAATCAATAGGGCGAAAAGCGGGAGGGGTTTCATCATCAGGATTTCAGTTTGGAAGCGCAGAAACTATGGCGTAGGCGGGCAAGCTGATAGGGGCTTGGTTTTCGGCCTTGAAATTCGCAGGTCAATCCAAGCCCGTCAACGTCCCTTTGCCTTCCTGAAAAGTGCCTCGTCCAACTGAATGCCATGCTCGATTTTGGTGAAATTACCGGTCATGACCATCCGCCCGCCTGGTAGGACGATGGAGGTTGTGGCCGGATGGAAGATCCCGCTGCTCTTCGATACGACCTTGCCATCGCGGCCCTCCTGGGCTTTGCCGACGGCAGTCTCGATCTTGGCCAATCACAGGTCAGGCTCCTTTTCCTGACAACCGGGAGGATTTTCAGCGTAGGGAAAAGTAGATGAAATCTTTTCTCGCTCTCTTATGTGTTGTTTTTTTCGCTCCTTCTTTCGCTGAGGCCGGGGAACGTCATTTGTTTATTCTTTCCGGCCAATCGAACATGGCGGGCCTCAAGCCGGAAGCGGCTTTTCTTCCCGAGTTGAAGAAGCTCCTTCCGGATGCCGACATCCAGTACCTCAAGTTTGCGAAGGGTGGGCAGCCGATTCGTAAATGGGTTCCCACCTGGGATAAGATTGCGGCGAAGAGTGATCTTGAGCCGCGGAAGGACCCGGGTGCGTTTTATGCGGAGGTGGTAAAGTTGGCGAAGGCGAACCTTACGAAGGGAAAGCCGAAGACGATGACCTTCTTTTGGATGCAGGGGGAGCGGGACGGCAAAGAGAAGCTCTCAGCGGCCTATGAAGAGAGCATGAAGACGCTCATTGCCAATCTACGTAAAGATCTCGATGCGCCGGAAATGGCTTTTGTGATTGGCCGCCTTAGTGATTTCTCCACTGCGGAACATTGGGAGGGCGTCCGTGCTGCACAGGTGAAAGTGGCAACTGACGATCCGCGAGGAGCGTGGGTGGATACAGACGACACGAACAACAAGGAGAAGAAAGGAAAGATGACCAACGATCTCCACTACACCAAGGCTGGTTACGATCTCTTTGGTCAGCGTTTGGCACGCCAGGCGGTGCTGATGATCAAGGGGGAGAAGCCAGATGCAAAAGGTAAGCCGGAGTAGGGCGGAAAATCGTAAAAGGCTGAAACGACAAAGTCACCGATCTGGTTACCCGGTCATAGCACTCGTCCGATAGTCAGGGATCTAGTTTCGGTGAAAAGGTTCATTGTCGCCATGGTTTTTCCCTCGTTGTTATAGCGATACCAATATTGCCTGTTACTGATCGGATTGTAGATATAGCCATACTCTGTGATCAGGTCACCAATTTCATTCACGAGTTCCTTAAAGCGTTTCGCATCAGCAATCTCCATTTGGCCATACTTCCGTCTCCATCGATAAAAGGTTTGCACGCAAATATTCTCTTCACGACAAACCTCTTCAACGGTTTGACCTCCGTCAGCCTTGCGAATGATTCGGATGATCTCTTCGGTCTTATGTCTCTTCTTTTTCATGTCTTAGTTTAGGTTCTACGAACCCAAACCTAACATCTCAAGTGGTCTAGTTTTTGGAGGTCAGATCAAGCGTGTAAAAGACTCCGAAGAGGCCTCGGGAACAAGGGACTGGAGGCGTCCCAGATTCACCTTTTGTTAGGATCTCCGAATTAAATCGTCCAAATCGACTAAAATTGCTGAATTCCACTTGCCTCTGGAATGATCTTTGATACAGAACTCGTTCCCGCGACAGTGCAAAAGGCATTTTTGCGGGTATCTCTGAACATTTACGATCATGGCACGACTCTTCGGCACAGATATCCCAAACGAGAAGCGCATTGAAGCCTCTCTTCCCTACATCTTCGGCATTGGACCATCCACGTCCTTGAAGATTCTCGACCACGCAGGCGTCAGTCCTGACATTCGCACAGGTGAGCTCAGCGAAGAGCAACTCGTTAAGATCGCAACGGTGATCCAAAATGAGGGTATCCTGATCGAAGGTGATCTCCGCCGTGAGCAGCAGGGACAGATGAAGCGTCTGTCTTCTATCAATTGCTACCGTGGCATCCGCCACAAGCGCGGGCTTCCTGTCCGTGGCCAGCGCACCCGCACCAACGCCCGCACCCGCAAGGGTAAGCGCCGCACCGTGGGTGTTGCCAAGTAAGACCTCTTTTGAGGATCTGAAACGACTTTCCATTCCATAAACATGGCTGAAGAAGAAAACAAAAATGAGGAGACCGAGGTCAAAGCTGCTGATGCAGTGACACCTGTGGAAACTCCAGCCCCTGAGGCGGTTGCTGAAAAAGCAGCTCCAGAAGCCACCGATGCTCCGGCAAAAGGTGACGCTCCTGTTGAGGGTGAAAATACAGCTGAGGGCGAAGAAGCCCCGGCACCGAAGGAAGAGAAGAAACGCGACATTTTCGCGGAGCTTCTTGGAGAAGAGGATCCTGACAAAGTCAAGATTCACAAGTCGAAGAAGAGTAAGAACGTGACCAAAGGGATCGTTCATATTACTGCGACGTTTAACAACACTGCCGTTACCGTCACTGACGAGCGAGGCAATACTATTGGTTGGTCCTCCTCCGGGAAGATGGGCTTCAGTGGGTCTCGTAAGAGCACAGCATATGCTGCGCAGGTGGTTTCCCAGGATGCTTGCCGTCAGGCCATGGCCCACGGATTGAAAGAGGTTGTTGTTCGCGTGAAGGGCCCCGGGGCTGGTCGTGAGTCCGCTGTTCGTGCCGTGCAAGGTCTCGGCGTGGAGGTCTCCGGCATTCTCGATGTCACTCCCATCCCTCACAATGGCTGCCGTCCCAAGAAGGCACGTCGTGTTTAATTCTTCTCAACCCTAAATTTTAGAAAGACAGATCAATGGCACGTTATACCGGCCCAAAAGATAAGATTAACCGCCGTTTTGGTGTGCCCCTTTTTGGGCCATCGAAGGCACTCGAGCGCCGTAACTACCCTCCGGGTCCCCACGGCCTTCGCTCCGGACGTCGCAAGAAGTCCGATTACGCGATCGCTCTTGGTGAGAAGCAGAAGTTGAAGTTCATCTATGGAGTGCTCGAAAAGCAGTTCCGCGGATACTTCGCCGAAGCTGGTCGCCGCCGCGGCATTACTGGTGACATCATGCTCCTGCTCCTCGAGACCCGCCTCGACAATGTTTGCTACCGCCTCGGCTTCGGCAACTCACGTCAGTCAGCTCGTCAGCTCGTCAACCACGGACACGTTCTCGTGAATGGCAAGAAGCTTGATATCCCATCCTGCCAGGTTCGCGCAGGAGACATCATCAAGATTGGTGGTCGCGCTTCTTCGCGGCAACTTGCACTTCGCATGCTCGACATCACCCAGTCGGTTCCTCTTCAGGACTGGCTGACTCTCGACCGCGAGAAGATGGAAGGAACTGTGGCTCGTCTTCCTGAGAAGGATGACATTGACCCACCGGTCAACCTCCAGCTTATCGTCGAACTTTACTCACGTTAAAGTTCCCCGACCTTTTCAAAGCCTCATCTCGTTCTGCGAGGTGGGGCTTTTTTTATGGAGAACGGGAGCTCGCCTGCTCTCCCTATTCACCACTCGTTCTTTTCTGGTTCACTGCTAGGTTCCTTCCATGGAGAAGATTCTTTGGTTGATCTGGCTGGTGGTAATCATCGCGATTGCGGTCTGGGCATTTGGAGGCAAGAAGCGAAAAATGGCCAAGGTTCTCATGGAAGCCGGGCCGTTGAGCGAAGAGGATCGATTATTTTTGAAGGATCACTTTGATCTTTATGGAAAGATGCCGGAGGAACTGCGCACCCGATTGGAGCCAATTATTCAGGTCTTAATCGCGGATAAAAACTTTGAAGGCTGTGGCGATTTTGAGGAAGTGACTCGCGAGATGAAAGTCGTCATCATGGCGCAGGCAGCGCTCCTTTTGGTGGGGAGAAATCATCGCCTGTTTTCGAAACTTCAAACGGTCTTGGTTTATCCCGATGCCTTCACCGGTGGTCGCGATGAGGATGATGAGAGTGTCCGTTTGGGGGAGAGTTGGGAGTCAGGTTCGGTGATTCTCTCATGGCGGAGCGTGCAGCGCGGAGGGGAAGATGAAAACGACGGACGGAATGTGGTCATTCATGAGTTTGCCCATCAATTGGATCAAGAGAATCGACATGCTGATGGACTTCCGGAGCTCGAGAATCGGAATGCGATTGGGAACTGGGCCCATGCATTTTCGGAGGCCTATGGGGACTTTTGCAAGGATCTTGATGCAGGCCGAAAGACGGTCATGGATCCCTACGGAGCGACGAATCCGGCCGAGTTTTTTGCGGTGGCGACGGAGACATTTTTTGAGAAAGCAAAGAAACTTCACGAAGATTACCCAGAGCTTTATGAGCAGTTGGGGCGCTACTACGGCGTGAATCCGAGGGAGTGGTAGGGAGAGGGGTATGCTTGTCGTAGGAGAGCCTCATATCAGATTGCTTGAATGAAAGTTTGGGGGCTTTTTGTTCTGAATCTCCAAGTAGCGTTCACGCAAGATCCGGGTGATCCCAATGGGAAAGAGATCACTTCAGAGGTCGACGAGGCATCAGGATGCAATTGATCAATTACTTGGCTTACTTACAGTAAGGGGAAGGAGGGAATCAGAAGGAGTTCGAATTTGAAGATGAAGAAGCCTCCGGTAACCTGCTTTCAATGTGAAATCGCACTTCATTTTTAGAAATGAGGTTCCCATAGGAAAGAAATGCCGATACCTCAGTCGGAGATTGATCGCTTTAAGGCGAAGGATGAGCGATAGCCCCGGGGTTGAGAGGTGGCGTGGGCGCCCGGAAGGCTGACCCCGATATCTCCTTTCCTTGCGTCGGATTTTGACAGGGAGGGATTCTCCGGTCATTCTTTTTCCTCATGTCCGTCCCGCAGAATACCATCGCTCTGGTTTATGATTACGATCAGACCTTGAGCCCCAGCTATATGCAGGACGATGTCCTTTTTCCGAAATTCGGGATCGATCCCGAGCAGTTTTGGAAGAAGTGTAATATGTTGGTGAAGGAGAAGCTCTGGGACGGTGAGTTGGCTTACATGAAGTGCCTTCTCGATTATCTTGGGATGGACAATGTCACCAATGAAGATCTCACGGAGTTGGGTAAGGGGCTGAGCTACTACCCGGGAGTGGAGACGGTTTTTGAGGAGATTCGTGAATTTTGTATTCGGCCCGAGCATGAGGCGGCGGGGATCAAGGTGGAGCACTATATCGTGTCCTCGGGTCTTCAGGCTTTACTGGAGGGGTGCTCGTTAAAGGGGAAGGTTAAGGCGATCTTTGGATGTGAATTTGGTGAGGATAATCACGGGCGAATTAGTTTTCCGAAGCGGACGATCTCGCACACGACGAAGACGCAATATCTCTTTCGGATCAACAAGGGGATGCTGGAGCATCACGACGATGTGAATGATCACATGCCGACGGCAGCGCGGCCGATTCCTTTTCAGAATATGATTTATGTGGGCGACGGACCGACTGATGTGCCTTGCTTTACGGTGATGAAGAAGAACGGCGGGCACGCCATCGCGGTCTACAACCCGAAGGACCAAACGGGACGGAGTTTTCGGAAGTGCTACCAACTCTGTACGCATGCGGATCGGGTGCAGCACATTGCCCCAGCCGATTATCGCAAGGGGAGTCATTTACGGCTGCTTCTTGAGGAGATGGTGAAGGAGGTGGCGGATCGTATTCTCCAGGAGCGGCTGGAAGAGGGACAGCAAGGGCGGGTGGCCGCGCCGGGTTTTTAATTTTCAACTGATGAGCAAAGAGCAATTTCACTTTGTCGGGGTCTGCGGGACCGCCATGGGATCCGTTGCGGCAGGAATGATCGAAAAGGGATATGCAGTAACCGGTTCGGACCAGTCCGTCTATCCTCCTATGTCCACCTTTCTGGAAAGTAAAGGCGTGCAGATTATGGAAGGATATCGGGCCGATAATATCCCGGCAGAAGCCACAACAGTGGTGATTGGGAATGCTATTAGCCGGGGAAATGACGAAGCCGAAGCGATTCTCGACCGACGTCTGCGGTATATGTCGCTTCCAGAAGTGTTGAAGGAGTATTTCCTCCGGGGACGTCGTAATTATGTCATAAGCGGAACTCATGGGAAGACCACGACGAGTTCGATGCTGGCTTGGGTTTTTGAGTCAGCGGGGAAGGATCCGAGTTTTATGATCGGAGGAATCCCAGCGAACTTCGGTCAGGGAGCGCGTTTCACGGATTCGGAATTCGTGGTGATGGAGGGCGACGAATACGACACGGCCTTTTTCGACAAACGGTCCAAGTTCCTTCATTACCTTCCCGAGATGGTGGTGATAAACAACATCGAATTCGACCATGCCGACATTTACAACAATCTCGATGAGATCATTTTAACTTTTTCGCGACTCCTGAAAGTAGTGCCTCGAAACGGGTTGGCATTGATCAATGGTGATGACGAGAACTGTCTCACGGCAGCATCTGATTCCCCGTGCCCGACCAAGAAGATTGGGTTCGGTGAATCATGTGATCTCCGGATTACAGATGTTGAGTATCTCCCAAGGGGAAGCCGCTTCGTGATAGATGGAGAAAGCTACGAGGTTCCCATGGTGGGCGAATTTAACGTTCGAAATGCGGCTATGGCGGTGTGTTCCGCGCGCTTTGCTAAATTGACTCCGGACGAGATTCGGAGAGGGCTGCTGAGCTTCGAAGGCATCGCCCGGCGCCAGCAGGAAAGGGGGGAAGTCAATGGGATCACTGTTGTGGACGATTTCGCCCATCATCCTACTGCAATTGGTTTGGCGATCGACGGACTTCGTCAAAAGTATCCCGGCCGCCGTCTGTGGGTCATTTTTGAACCACGTTCGAACACGACACGGCGGAGTATTTTTCAGGATGATCTTGCGACGGCTTTAAAGAAGGCTGATCTGGTTGTGATTCCGGCGATTGAGGATCCTGAGAAATTCCCCGAAGAAGACCGTCTGGATCCGGAAAAGCTTGTGGCTGATATCTCAGCAGATAATGGCCAAGCATGGTATCTTGGTAAGGTAGACGAGATTGTCGAACATGTGGCGAGAATGGCCCAAAGTGGCGATGTCGTCGCGGTCTTAAGCAATGGGAGCTTTGATGGGATTCACGATAAGCTGTTAAACGGCTTGGCGGAGTAAAGCATAGGATTTTCTTGTTCAGTTAGAGGGGTTAACGCTCTTCCGATGATTCAAAATTGAGTTAAAAAAAGCGGCTCCGGAAAGCCCGCCGCCGCTTTTTCCATTGATTGATTTAATTGCTCTAAGTTGCTTGGCTTCCGCGTGCCATGACGACCTTGCCGGTGCGGATGGTCTCGATGACTTTGCATTGGCTGAGCATGATGGTGACGGCGTCGAGCTTGCTGGTGGTTCCGGTGAACATGGCGACCATGGAGCTTGGGCTCATGTCGACGGTTTTTCCTGCGAAGTGTTCGATGATTTGGAGGGCGGCATTGCGCTCGTCGTTGCCAGCGAGGATCTTCACGAGAAGCATCTCGCGGACCACGGAATTGGCGGCGGTGTGCTCGAAACAGTGAATGACGTCGATGAGCTTGTTGACCTGTTTGATGATTTGGTCAAGACCGTCGGGGTGGCCCGAAATATCGATGGTCATTCGAGAGAAAGCGCCGGTTCGGCCTTCGGAGACCACAAGCGAGTCGATGTTATACGCGCGTCTTGAAAAGACCTGACAAATCCTCATGAGGACGCCTGGGCTGTTGTTGACGAGGATGGACAGCGTGTTGGAAGCACCACGGGTGGCGTCTGCCACAGGAGTGTCAGTGGTCACAATTGTCTTAGACATTTTGATTTGTGTTTTCGGGTTTAAATCTAGTGGGTGACCTAGGTTGATCCGACGGGCTTGGCCATTTTGTGTTTCGGCGGTTCGGTGATCATGTCTTCGAGGGCTGCGCCGGCGGGGATCATGGGGAAGACATTTTCATACTTCACGCATTCGGCATGGATGAGAATGGGACCATCGTTGTAGGCGAGTGCTTCTTCAATCTTGCGCTGACAGTCGGCGGGACGCTTGAAGTGCACGCTGGGAATTCCATAGGCTCCTGCGAGCTTGCAGAAATCCGGGTTTCCAACGAGATCGACACCGGATTCACGATTTTCAAAGAAGAGCTCCTGCCACTGCCGAACCATTCCAAGGTAGTGGTTGTTGAGAACCACGATCTTGATGGGGAGTTTGTGAATGGCAGCCGTTGCAAGTTCGAAAAGGGTCATTTGGAAGCCGCCATCGCCGGAGATGGAGATGACGGTCTTGTCGGGATGGGCCAATTGGGCACCAATCGCGGCAGGGAAACCGAACCCCATGGTGCCGGCTCCTCCGGAGGAGAGCCAGTGGAAGG
>TARA_B110000037_G_scaffold188721_1_pt1 | contig 15758 bp, 13 predicted proteins | sample TARA_B110000037 | Tara Oceans TARA_B110000037 (sample SAMEA4397196) | marine metagenome | biome: Polar Biome; feature: [MIX] marine epipelagic wind mixed layer (ENVO:01000061); material: water (ENVO:00002006), including particulate matter (ENVO:01000060) such as... | depth 10-100 m
TGATCGATCTTTGGCTATATTCTGCGTAACGTTTCCCGGATGACTTGTTCGGCCGCGGGAGACAATTCGCGGTCTTGCTGGACGATGACAAAGTATGGGGACACCATGATGTCCTCGACCAAGTCTAACCGGGTGACATTCACGTCAAGCGCAGAGTCTGTGAGTAGTCTCACAACCTCGTTGGATTGGGGGGCGATGCCGCTCGAGCTCTCCAAGAGCGCCATTGCCACAAGCAGAGATGACGTGTTGGTGATTTGGGAGGGCATCTTCACGTGGTTGGTGTGAAACGCCGTTTCGACGGCCGTGCGGATTGGTGTACCGCGGTCCTGAATGACCCATTCGAACTGGGTCAGTTCGTGCAGGCGTACGGCTTTGCGCTCGGCCATCGGATGGTCGCAGCAGACCAGCATGGAAACCACTTCGTTAAGGGCGGCGGGATAAATGCGGTAGTCTTGGCTGTTGTAGTCCGGCGGAAGCCTGGCGATGATGAAATCGAAACGGCCTTCTTCGAGACCACGCATCAACGTCATGGAAGGGGCGACCTCGATGTTAAACTCTATCTCTGAGGCCATTTTGCGGACGGTGCGGACCACTGGAACAACCATTCCCACGGCCGGGCCTGTCACGGTTCCGATCCGTACGAATCCTGCGCGGCCATTAGCGACTTGCTGTACATCCGTTTCCAGCCTGTCGAAGCCCTGAAGAATCTGTCGAGCGTGGCGCAGGATCGTCTCGCCGATCGTAGTCAACATCATCCCCTTGGCGTGGCGAGTGAACAGTGGTGCACCAACGAGAGTTTCGATTTCGGCTAGCATCCGCGATGCCGAAGGTTGCGACATCGCGATCTCTACGGCGGCGGACTGAAGCGTGCCGGTTTCTGCGATCCGAAGGATTAGGCGAAAATGGGCAGTCTTGAGGCGGCGTGCAATCGACATGAACATAACACCTTTGGTATGTAAGATGCGGTTATTGGAATTTTACTGTTATGTAAACCTTCTTTACTGAAAATGTGAGGAAATGTTTTTCCTATTAAATGCGACAAGGAGGTATCCATGAATTTTTGCAGCAAAACTTTCTCTGAAATCGCTGAAGCGGAGGGGGAATCAAGGTGCTGCACGCCTGGAATTTCGCAACGCTGAGGGTATTCGCGTCGATCGCAAGGCTCACAAGGACTCCGAAGACTAGGTTCTTGGCACGGAATCGATGGGTTTGTGGCCCTAGGCTATTACGAGACACATTAAACAAAAGGCAAGGCCTTTTATTTTCAACAGTTTACAGGTGGGATATTCCAACCGTAAGTAAAACTGGACAGTTGACATGACATTCAAACCAGCAAAATGGCCGCGAAAGCTGCGATCGCAGGAATGGTATGGCGGCACTAGCCGCGATAACATTTACCACCGTGGCTGGTTGAAAAACCAAGGCTACCCGCATGACCTGTTTGATGGTCGCCCGGTCATTGGGATTCTGAACACATGGTCCGACCTTACCCCCTGTAACGGGCATCTGCGCGAACTCGCGGAAAAAGTCAAAGCTGGTGTCTGGGAGGCGGGTGGATTTCCATTGGAAGTGCCGGTTTTCTCAGCGTCCGAGAACACATACCGTCCTACAGCGATGATGTATCGCAATTTGGCTGCCCTGACGATCGAAGAAACCATGCGCGGGCAACCTATTGATGGCGTGGTTTTACTTGTTGGCTGCGACAAGACCACGCCTAGTCTGTTGATGGGAGCGGCATCAACCGACCTGCCTTCAATCGTTGTTACCGGGGGCCCAATGCTGAATGGCTGGTTTCGCGGTGAACGCATGGGGTCAGGAACGGCACTTTGGCAAATGTCCGAAGATATTAAGGCCGGCAAAATGTCGACCGAGGATTTTCTGGAAGCTGAACAGGCGATGAGCCGCTCCTCAGGCACCTGCAATACCATGGGCACCGCTTCTACTATGGCGAGTATGGCCGAAGCCTTGGGAATGGCCCTGTCGGGCAACGCCGCGATCCCAGCCGTTGATGCGCGTCGCCGTGTCATGGCGCAAGTCACTGGCCGCCGCATTGTCCAGATGGTCAAGGATGATCTAAAACCGTCCGATATCCTGACGAAGGAAGCCTTTGAAAACGCGGTTCGCGTCAACGGCGCAATTGGGGGATCAACTAACGCCGTCATCCACTTGTTGGCGCTGGCCGGCCGCGTTGGAATCGATTTTGACTTGCACGATTGGGATGTTCTGGGGCGCGACGTTCCCACCATCGTTAATCTGATGCCGTCCGGAAAATACCTAATGGAGGAATTCTTTTATGCAGGCGGTCTGCCGGTTGTTTTAAAGCGTCTTGGCCAGGCAGGTAAGCTCCATAAAGGAGCACTGACTGTCTCGGGCGACACGATCTGGGACGAAGTCAAGGACGCCCACAACAGCAATGAAAATGTTATTCTTCCGTTTGAAAGCGCACTGACTGATCAAGGTGGAATCGCCGTGCTTACGGGCAATCTTGCGCCCAAAGGTGCGGTTCTTAAACCCTCTGCCGCTTCGCCCCACTTGATGAAACATCGTGGCCGCGCCGTGGTTTTTGAGGATATCGACGACTATAAGAATAAGATCTTTGATGAAGATCTGGACATCGACGAAAACTGTATAATGGTTTTAAAAATGTGTGGTCCGCGAGGTTATCCGGGCATGGCCGAAGTGGGCAACATGGGCCTGCCACCAAAAGTACTGCGCAAAGGTGTCACAGATATGGTTCGCATTTCTGATGCCCGAATGTCGGGCACGGCCTACGGCACGGTCGTGTTGCATGCGTCACCCGAAGCCGCACGAGGCGGTCCATTGGCCATCGTGCAAGATGGCGACATGATCGATCTTGATGTTGAAAATCGGCGCATTCACCTAGAGGTGTCCGATGAAGAAATCGCGCGGCGCTTTTCTAAATGGAAATGTCGCACCGCTGCGCCCGAGGGTGGTTATGCCCAGATGTTTTACACTCATGTTGAGGGTGCGGATACCGGCGCGGATTTCGATTTTCTAAAGGGATGCCGCGGTTCAGACGTGCCCAAGGATTCGCACTAATGTCACAGAGGATCGCTTTGGTTGGAATTGGAAAGATTGCGCGGGATCAACACATCCCGGCAATCGCCAACGATGATGTTTTTGAACTGGCAGCTACCGCCAGTCGCAACAATGGCCTCGACGGGATCGACAGATTTAGTGATCTGGCCAGCTTGCTCGCGGCACGACCGGATATTCCCTGCATCTCGCTCTGTACGCCGCCCCAATTTCGATATGAGGATGCTAGGCGCGCTTTGGAGGCCGGCCGCCATGTGATGCTCGAAAAACCACCCGGCGCGACCGTAAGCGAAGTGCACGACCTAAAAGATTTGGCCGATGCGCGTGGGTTGTCACTATTTGCAACGTGGCACTCGCGTTATGCCGCAGGTGTCGCAGCGGCCCGTGATTGGCTGGTAGGCAAGGACATTCAAACAGTCGATGTCATCTGGAAAGAAGATGTGCGGCGCTGGCATCCGGATCAAGAATGGATCTGGACGGCGGGCGGCCTTGGTGTGTTTGATCCCGGCATCAACGGCATTTCGGTGCTGACCGCAATATTTCCGCGCGCGCTCCATCTGATCAATGCCGCCCTGGATTTTCCGTCTAACCGTGACACTCCGATCGCAGCAAAGCTGGCTTTTCGTGATCCCGGTGGGGCACGCGTCAACGCCGTGTTTGATTGGCGCCAGGAAGGCCCACAAAGTTGGGATATCCGCATCACAACTCCCGATAATGAAGCACTTCTTAGCGAAGGTGGCGCCGTTTTCGCCGTGAACGGCGAGGTCCTCACAAGTGGTGACAATTGCGAATACTCCAACCTTTATGCCCGATTTGGTGATTTGCTGGGCGCCTCGGAGAGTGACGTTGACATTTCACCACTGTGTCACACTGCAGATGCGTTTCTGATTGGGCAGCGAACCGAAACCGAAGCATTCAGCTATTAAACCAACGACCCAAAAGGACCCGAAATGACCCAACCTTTGACTGGCATCTTTCCTGTCGCTCCCACCCCGTTTCATACCGACGGGCGGGTAGACGAAGAGGGAATGCGGCGTGTTCTGGATTGCTTGATTGATCAGGGCGTCGATGCGATTTGCGTACTTGCTAACTATTCTGAACAGTTTGTGCTGTCGGATGACGAACGTGCGCTTCTCACCCGGATCAGTCTTGAACATATTTCCGGTCGCGTCCCGGTCATTGTGACCATCAGCCACTTTTCAACCGATATTGTGAAAGAACGTGCTCAGTTCGCGCAATCCCTTGGCGCGGATATGGTCATGATGATGCCCCCCTATCATGGTACCGGGCTGAAAGCGTCGGACAAAACCCTATTTGAGCATTTTCAACGCACTAACGACGTGATTTCAATTCCGATAATGGTGCAGGATGCGCCACTTTCCGGGGTGCATCTTAGTGTTCCAGTCCTAGCCCGAATGGCGCGGGAACTTGAAAACGTGAGCTATTTCAAAATGGAAAGCCCGTTTGCCGCCGACAAGCTGGCAGCTTTACTTGAAGCTGCAGGTGATCACATTGCTGGGCCATACGACGGCGAAGAAGCGGTAACGCTGCTTGCCGATCTGGATGCTGGTGCGACGGGCACGATGACGTCGGGCATGTTCCCCGAACATCTTGGCGTGATTGTAAGGGAATACCTGGCCGGAGACCACGGCGGCGCACTTGCTCAATGGCAAAAATGCCTGCCGCTCATCAACCATGAGAACCGCCAATGCGGCCTTCGGGCCTGCAAAACTGTCTACGCTGAAGGCGGCGTGATCGAAAGTGACCATGTTCGCCACCCGCTGCACCCGATGACCGAACGCACTAAGAAGCGCTTGTTGCAACTTGCGAATGATTTGGACCTGATCGCCCTGAAATGGGGCAATTGATTAAGCTGAGGACGAAATAATGTTGGATAAAACAAACTTTGTACCACATGGACGCCATCTAATCTCCGGGCAATGGATCAAAGGCGAAAAAACCTTTAACTCCGCGCCGGCCTCTGGTCCCAGCCATGCCTTTAGCGTGGGTTCTCCAGCCTTAGTGGATCAATCGGCCAAGTCGGCAGAAGAAGCATTCTGGAGCTATGGTTATACATCGCGTGCCAAACGCGCCGCATTTTTGAACGCCATCGCTGACAATATAGAGGCGCGCGCAGAGGCCATCACTGAAATCGGCTCGCAGGAAACGGGTCTGCCCGAGGCGCGCCTGCAAGGCGAACGTGGCCGTGCAGTCGGTCAGTTGCGCCTTTTTGCTGGCCACATTCTGGCGGGTAATTACCTCGATCACCGTCATGATAAAGGGCTGCCTGATCGCAAGCCCTTACCGCGCGCTGATCTGCGACTCGTGCAACAACCCATTGGACCAGTTGCGGTTTTTGGTGCGTCCAACTGCCCCCTGGCGTTTTCGACTGCAGGTGGCGACACCCAAATGTAGTTGCAGTGGCCCTTGCCAACAAAAATGCCCGAATTGTGTGGTCTATCTTGTCCAAAAACGAGGATTACCGCGGATCCGAAACGCCACAAGCAGCCTTAGAAGAGCTCAGACAAAACGAATAAAGGAGGACACTCCCGACAGAATTGCAGCAACTTGGCAAGGGATGGTGAGACGACACGTTTCGTAGCTTCTTAAACCTGATGTGTGGACCGGCAAGGCGAAAGCCTATGCCTTGGAGCCAATGAGGAAGAAGCGAGCGGAAATCCATCGGGGCTCGCGGCGACGATACTTCGGGCCGCATTCAGAAGCCGGATATACGTCAGCAACCGTGAAACCTATTCAGCTCTAAATAAGGCGTTGCAAAAAGGCGGGGTCCATATACGTCCACACATGACAGTGCCATTTGATACAATGAAGGATGTTACATCTCGACGTGATGTTCATAAAATACCTAACTCAAATATTGGTTGGTCTTATGTCAATAAACTGCACAATTTCCCGGAATTCGAAGATGAAAATGATCGGTTGTTTAACAATGATTGAAATTTACGAGATAGAGGACAACTACGTATCTTTTTATAATATTTAAGTTTAGTAGGGTTAGTTGTCCCCTAGACGGCGACTTTTGACCCGGAAATTGGTGCATCGGTTGGGAAATCGATAAAGGTCTGCTCAGAGCGCAAAATTGGTGCGTTTAATTAGGCGGCAATTAGCGCTCGAGAATTTCCACCGAGGTCGCGAACGGCCCATTGCTGCCTTTCATCAAGCGGCAAGATGTTGCGGCGCAGCGTCCGGTTAGCTGACTTCGCAATTCACGAAATGAGTGTTCAAATCGATTGCTGCAATGCGTCAAGGTAAGGGTTGTTGCACCCGCGTCAAACCCAGTTTTGATGCATCGTGGTGTTTGGCCCGTTTACTCCGAATAGCCTTCGAGTCCGCAATTGAAATTAAAATGAAAGATTTTTTCGGCAAGCGTTGATGATGCAACGTCGACATACTGGGCGCAAATGCTAGATTCTGCACGATATGAGTATTGAAGATTTATTGATTGCATTTCAAAAACGGCTAGCAGAATACGGTGCCATCGTGATTTTCGGATCTCTGCCAGACAGCAACTCGGTGATCAGTTCGGCAGTACCTGCGGCTTGAGTGAGCCCCAAGTGTCCATGCCCAAATGCATAAATAACTCGACTTGTTTTAGGTGAAATATCTATTATCGGCAGGCTATCAGGTGTTGATGGGCGAAAGCCCATTTGTTGTTGACCGCCCGATGTCTCCAAGCATGGCAAAAATTTGGCGGCCTTGTTCAACAGATGTTCTGCACGTTTAAAGTTTGGCGACAGATTTAAACCGCCAAGTTCAGTGGCTCCACCCACGCGAATACCATTTCCATTTCGGCTAACCACAAAACCATGATTGCCAAATGTTAGGTGGGTGCGCAATTCAAACGCCCCTTCAGGCAAAGTGGTATTATAGCCGCGCTCGGTTTCGAGCGGGATATGGTCGCCTAGGGTTTTCGCCAGAATATGTGACCATGCCCCCGCAGCGACCACCAACTGTTTGCAGAAAAGTTTGTCGCCAGACTGGATGTTCAGAATTACCCCGTCTTCTGTAGTATTAAGAGACGCTACATTTCCTTGTACAATCCGCCCACCCCGCTGGCAGAACTCTCTAGTCAAATGTTCAAGCCACTGTGCCGGATCACAAGCGTTCATCCAATCCGGAGTGAAACCAGCATGGGTGAAGCGTGGATCGATACCGGGTTGAACCTCGGCAATCGCACCAGAGTTTTTCAAAAAGTCAAAGCGAATACCATGCTCCCGACGTAAATTCCATCCAGGCAAGCTGGCGTCGAACTGACCTGCTCCTTCATAAAGCTGTAATTGCCCATCTCGTTGAATCAGATGTTCGCTAGAAACCTTTTTGATTTGACGCTCAAGAGCAACTCGGGAAAGGTCCATTAAATTGACCTGGGCCTGTATTGACGCCTGATAGCGATCACGCCAGCTGGCCCGCCAGAAACGTAACATCCAAGGCGCAATCTTAAAGGCGTAAGATGGTGGAATAGATAGCGGGCCCATTGGATCCAGAAGCCATTTTGGTGCTTTACGCATTATACCCGGTGTGGCCAACGGAACTATATCGGTGAAAGCAAATGCGCCTGCATTCATATCGGATACTTTGACACAATTTGGTGCGCGGTCCAGTAGGATCACCTCACGAAACCCTGAATCCTGCAAGGCCAGAGCGATGTTGATCCCAATGATACCGGATCCGACAATAATAATTTCGTGCGTCATTATTTCACCATACATGAGTGTATGCATTTGCTGGGCCGAGAGGAGCCCAGCATCTCAGAATCTGCTTAGATACTACGGTAATGTGTAGGCAGTTTTCACTGTCGTATAGAACTCGGCTGCGTAGGTGCCCTGTTCGCGAGATCCGAAGCTAGACCCTTTAGTTCCACCAAAGGGCACGTGGTAATCCACACCAGCGGTTGGCAGGTTGACCATAACCATCCCAGCTTGGGCATTGGTTTTGAAGTGGCTGGAATACTTTAGGGAGGTGGTGCAAATCCCTGAGCTGAGCCCGAATTCAGTATCATTCGCAACTTGAAGCGCTTCCTCATAATCGGATACTCGCACAACAGACGCAATTGGACCAAATACTTCTTCCCGATTGATTCGCATATTATTGTTAGTTTCTGTCACTAATGCTGGAGACATGTAGAAACCTTCGGTTTCGCAATTGAGCCGTTTCCCACCAATAACATTGCCACCTTCTTTGGTTGCAATATCAATATATGAGAGATTCTGATCCAATTGGCTCGCGTCTACCACTGGGCCCATTTGAACGCCTGCTCCAAGTGCATTTCCGACTTTCAGTGCAATCATTCGTTCGCTCAAAGCAGCTACAAAACGATCATGGATACCTTCGGTCACAATAAGACGAGAACTGGCCGTGCACCGCTGGCCGGTAGAGAAAAATGCACTGTTAAGTGACGCATCTACTGCGAGGTCCAAATCGGCATCATCCAAAACCACCATCGGGTTCTTGCCGCCCATCTCAAGCTGTACTTTCTTCAACTTTGCACCGCAGGATCTTGCAATCCCGCGTCCCGTAGGTACGGATCCGGTGAAAGAGATTGCATTTACTTTGTCGCTATCAATTAGACGTGGTCCAATCTGCGAACCGCTGCCCATTACAAGGTTTGCAACCCCGTCCGGCAATCCAGAGCGCGAGATAATCTCGATCAATGCATGCGCACATCCCGGTACCAGTTCCGCTGGTTTTAGTATGACGGCATTGCCATAGCAAAGCGCCGGAGCGATTTTCCAGGCGGGAATTGCGATTGGAAAATTCCAAGGTGTGATCAGGCCAACAACACCGATTGGTGAGCGTGTGATGTCAACGTCAATGCCTGGGCGGACAGAGGCCAATCGGTCGCCTGTCTGGCGTAGGGCCTCGCCTGCAAAGAACTTGAATATTTGACCTGCGCGTGCGGATTCCCCAATTCCTTCAGGCAATGTCTTACCCTCTTCACGTGACAGCAGATATCCCAACTCTTCTTTGCGGGCCAGAATTTCAGATCCGATAAAATCCAGAACATCAAAGCGTTGCTGCGGAGTCGATGTGGCCCATTTTGAAGCCGCAATGTGTGCCGCATCAATAGTGCGGTCAAGATCGGCAACGTCAGCTTTTGCGGCGTGCCCAAGTATATCACTGACGTCCGAAGGGTTGATGTTGGCAACGCTGTTTGCGGTTTCTTCCCAGTTACCGCCGATAAGGTTTTTATATTCCATGTTATTTTCCTATTCAGGAACGGAAACCACTGCGATAGGGGTCCGTTGGGTTAAAAATTAGATTTACTTCCGCCGTAACAAAGGCTTGCCCTGTAACAGTAGCGATCACTCCGCCATTGACACCAGGTTGGTAGCGAAGACTATAAGTGCTGCCAATGACGCTTTCCTGCACCCAGTCAGTGTCCGGGGGCAGGTCCCCGTCTGCAGCAAGGCATGCCAATTTCGCGGACGAACCCGTACCGCATGGCGACCGGTCATATGCTCCACTTGGACACATCACAAAATTTCTTCCATTTGCCTGCGGATCTTCCGCTGGGCCAAACAATTCAACGTGATCGATCCAGGCACCTTCTGGACCGGTTATTTTTGCGTCATCTAGCGCATCACGAATTGCAAAAGTAAGGTCAGTTAGGCGACGTATATTGGCAACGTCCAGTGGAATTGGGCAGTCCTTTACCAAAAAGAACCAATTTCCGCCCCAGGCGACATCACCGGTAATGGTTCCAATTCCTTCAACCTCTACCGAGACGGAATTGTGTAATCGGTAACTTTCAACGTTCACAACCGATGCGGTGTTGGCGTCTTGCAGGTCAACTTCCACCACCCCGACAGGTGTTTCCACCTTAAACCTTCCGGGGGTTATCAGGCCAAGATGGTGAAGTGCGACAGCAATGCCGATAGTCGCATGCCCGCACATTCCCAGATTTTGAAGAGTATTAAAATAGATTACAGCGGCAACACATTCCGTATCAGAAGGCTCTACCAACAGCGCCCCAACCATCGCTTCATGTCCGCGAGGCTCAAGCAAAACGGCATCACAGAAATCTCGGTGTTCGGCTTCTAAACGCGCGGCACGTTCCACCAGCGACCTTGTTCCAAGGTCAGGGCCGCCATCAATAATCACGCGTGTTGGTTCGCCGGCTGTGTGGCTATCAATTACACGCATTCGGCGATAATCCCGCCTTGGGCGGACCAATTGGCGAACCATTTCCTAAACAGGCTATATTGGGCCTCGACATAGTTTCGTTGTGAATCTGACAATTCATCGGTTTCGTTGAAATGTAGGCGGTACTCTTCGTCGCCATTTAGAACCATCAGATGTTTGTAATAAAGTACAAGATCCGCACCCTCGTCAAAACTCGACAATATTCCTAGTGCTTCTTCTAGCTCAAGCGCACGAACACGTGCCTCTGCATGCCCGTCGGCGGCCCTCTGGCAAAGTGCGCAAAGAAGCAAAACTTCTTTTGGGATTGCGTTGCCGATTCCGGTTATCGCACCGGTGGCACCACAATTGACGAAACCGTGGTAAACAGCCGTGTCGACGCCAATCATAAGCGTCACATTATCATCACGTGACGTGATGTTTTCGGCAGCGTATCGTAAGTCATTTTTGCCGCCGAATTCCTTAAAACCAACGAGGTTTGCATGCTCAGCGCGCAATTCGAAAAACAGATCTGCACGCGTAGCAAAGCCATAATAAGGGCTGTTGTAGATAACCGCAGGCACATCGGCAGCGGCTGTCAAAATAGCTTTGAAATGTGCTTTTTGAGCGGAAATCGACGACCCCCGCGACAGAACGCGCGGAATTACCATCAATCCACATGCCCCTACTTTGGCTGCATGGGCGGCATGGGCAACGGCGGAATTTGTATTGGCTGCACCGGTTCCAACAACAACCGGCACACCAGCCTTTACGAGGCGCTCTACGCCCTCCATACGCTCCTCATCGGTTAGCAACGGCCAATCGCCCATTGATCCCGCATAGATCACGGCGGACATCCCGGCAGCGATTAATTCTTTACCCTTTTTTACCAGTGAATCGAAATCTGGGCTTCGATCTCCTTTGCATGGGGTCATCAGTGCAGGCATGCATCCAGTGAATATAGTTGAGGTCATAGAGTTTCTCCTATGAGTTGGCTGTTTACGCTAATAAGCGTTTTTTCGGGTATGAAGACTATATTGCATATTGGATCCAATATGCAATATAAAACATCACTTCATCATTGCTGAATAATAGTGTACGTCAATTTGATCACGGAGGCGTGGATATGAAACTGAAGTCAGTAGATATTTCCAAAACAGCATCGGTTTCCACAATCGTATTTGACGCGTTGCGAAAGGCGATCGTCGAGGGGGACATGCAAGAAGGTGAACCTCTTCGTCAGGACGAGATTGCGCAGCATTTCAATACCAGCCGAATCCCGGTTCGAGAGGCGATTTTTCGACTACAGGAGCTGGGACTAGTCAAAACCGAACGCTACAAAGGCGCTGTTGTTGCCAGCTTGTCAGCCGAAGAAGCTGCGGAAATATTTGATTTGCGGGCGCTTTTAGAACCTGAAATCATCCGAGATGCTGTACCAAGAATGTCCAAAGCACTTCTTTCGCAAGCGCGCGAAAGTTGCTTTGCTTTCTCAAATTCTTCGAACACGATGAAGTGGGGTGATCTCAACCGTGAATTTCACGACTTTCTATATAGCGCCAGCACCCTGAAGTATTTCACTGAAATCACCGACAGCGCCATGGATCGGGTGGATCGCTATATTCGTGCGCAGCTTGTCATGAGCAACGGAATGGAACGCGCAAACCTTGAGCATTCTGCAATACTTGAAGCCTGCGAGAGAGGCGATGCGGAATTAGCATCCAGACTTACGAAAGAACACATTCTAGGTGCCAAGCATTCGCTATTAGCACATTTTCCTAAACCGGCGAAAGGTTAGCTTTGCCGCTCACAGCACAGAGAAACCTATGAATAGAGCTTATTTGCACCCCGTAATTTCGGGATGTAATCAGGCAGTGGTTAGGATTCTTGGATGAGTCTGTTCGTTTCAAACGCCATCATCGAGGGGTCCATACACCCAGTTTAAAGTAGCGGAATGAGGCATATTTTGTCATTAGGGGACGCTACAAATCAGCACTGTCCGCTTCAAGAAAGTTTAACCTGACAAAACCGTTTTGGGATTAGCCTCCAAGGAATCACCCAGAATTACCCAATTTTTCACCAAGCGGATGTGGCGCATCGCGCTGGAGCTGTTATTTTCTCATAAATGTTATTTGGAGCTGCTTAAGGTTCCATATAGAAATTTCGGCGGCCTACTTGTCCCCGTGCTTGGTGGGTGGGCCACGCAGCTTGTTCTGATGGTGCCTAGGCGCCGCATCGACATCATCCAGGAGTCAGTATGAACGATCCTATCAAATCCGTCCGCATCGGTACCATGGTCAGCGCCTCTGGTGTGGGCGTGGCCCAGGCCCGCATTACAGAGATTGCCGACATGGGGTTCGAGAGCTTTGAGCCGTTCTTCTGGCAGACCACCAACGGCCAGGATCTTGCCGAGATGGGCAAGCGTTGTCGCGACGCCATTGGCGAACGGGACATCACTATGTCCACACTTGGCATGTTCGGTAACCCGCTGGAGGACAATCCGCTGGACCATGAAACGCTGAAGGGTTGGCAGGACTGCATCGACAACGCGCACCATTTCGGTGCAACCTGCGTAGCGGGGTTCACCGGGCGAGTTCGGAACCGTCCGCTCCCCGAGAGCCTGCCGCGCTATCGCGAGGTCTGGTCGGAACTGGCCAGGCGCGCCGCCGACAAGGGCGTGAAGATCGCCTTCGAAAATTGCGCGATGGGTGGCAACTGGCAGACCGGCGACTGGAACATCGCGCACAATCCCGACGCCTGGGAGCTGATGTTCAACGAGACGCCGGACGACAATATCGGGCTGGAATGGGAGCCCTGCCACCAGATGGTCTACCTCATCGATCCGATGCCGCAGATCCGGAAGTGGGGCACGAAGATCTTTCACGTCCATGGCAAGGACGCCACCATTCGGTGGGAGGTGATCCGCGAACATGGGATCTTCGGCAAGCACGATCCCGTCTTGATGCGGACCCCAGGGTTCGGCGATTCGAACTGGACCGATATCATCAGTGAACTGCGGATGGCGGGCTATTCTGGCGCCATCGACATCGAAGGCTGGCACGACCCGGTTTACCGAAATTCGCTAGAGATGACCGGCCAGATCCATGCCCTGCAGCATCTAAAGCGCTGCCGCGGCGGTGATTTCGTCAATGTCTCGGCACAGTATGGCGGCGGGGATCCATCGCTGACTTGATCGCGTGCAGCTGGGTCACTGGGCGGAAATAGGTGTTCCACATGCGAAGATTGAAATGCCTTGAGAAAGCGATTTCCCAAAAGAGGCGTTCGGGGTCAGTGGCGCGAACGCGGCCAATGCGCTGAACGGCACCGGGTGCAAGGCGACCAAGACCCGCGAGCGGGCTCAGCGCGCAGCCTAGGACCTGTGCTTTCACCCTAATGTCGTGGCCCTCACGCTGAGCCGGAAGCGCGGCAGGACGGTGGGGCTTCTGACCAAGGACTGCTGCGGGCGGTTCACCATGCCCGTCATGGTGGGCATAGCAGAGGCGCAGGTAGACGAGGACATCTCTGTTTTCATGAGCAATACCGGCGACGATGCCAGCGCTGGGCAGGTGCATCTAGATGTGATGCTGGACAAGCAGGTGAACGGCATCGTGCTGACCAGGAAGCGGATTGACTGACGTCTGGCGGTGAACCTGTCGGAGATGACGATCCCAGTGGCCTATGCATTTACCGAAGGGCCGGAGGGCGCCCTTAGCCTAGTGTCCAGCGAGGCGCAGGACGTGTTTGACGCGGTGGTCTTGCTATCGTGGGACTTCGACCGCTAGGTCGCAAAACGCGAGATCCGGATCGCCGTCCTGACCGGCTGCACTGCGCTTGGCATACCCGTCACGGCAGCTGTGGGTTAAGACTGCCCTGGGAAAGGGGAACTGAGACCATCATCCGATTTGTGCAACAGAATTTGGCATTGCCCAGTATTACCCAAAGTAGGAAGAAAACCCCTGCTGCTTGGCCGCAGATATATTAATCTTACCTCAGACGCGTGGGAAGGTACGTATCACGGTCGGTCTGGTCGAAGAGGACCCGACGACTTATTGAACGTATTGGCCTTTTGGCCCGCCACTCTCATGAGTTCTGCAAATGACCGCGTCGCGGGGTACCAGTGAAGATCCCCGAAATCAACGGCGACAAGGTCGCCAAAGGGAGGAAAAATGACTATTCAACGAATTATTAATTCAGCAGTTACCGCGTTAGGCTTGGTAGCAACCGCCACAATGGCTGTCGCCCAGAATTCTCCAGTCACACTTCAAGTTTGGTCTGTCGACGGTGCGAAGGAACCCGGTATAGCGGATACCTTCTCAGCGGAGTTTGATGAGCAAAACCCGGATATCAACATCGAATACAGGATCGTCCCCTTCGACGAACTGGTGAACGAGACCCTGCGCGCCTACGCGGCCGGCAATGCGCCGGACATCGTGTCGTTCGATAATCCGGACTTTCCTCTGTTCTCGTCCCGTGGTGCGATGCTCGACCTTACCGACATGATTGCCGAGTCCGAGGTCATCAATCCCAAGGTTTACTTAGAAGGACCACTGAATTCGGTGATGTGGGATGGAAAAATCTACGGAGTGCCCAAATACGCCAATACGATCGCGCTCTACTACAACGTCGACAAGTTCGCGGAAGCCGGAATCGACGGCCCCCCGGCTACCTGGAGCGAACTCGCGAAGGATGCTGCGAAGCTCGCCGATCCGGCCAACGGTTTCTATGGGCTGACTTGGTCGGCGCGGGGAAACGAAGAAGGGACGTTCCAGTTCCTTCCTATCATCCAGATGTCGGGCGGCGGCTATGACGACGTGAACACCCAAGGTGCCGCGGAGGTGCTGGGTCTCATGAAAACCATGATCGAGCAGGGCCATGCGTCCCAGGACGTCCTGAGCATGGGCCAGTGGGACAGCACTGGCACCTTCAACTCGGGCAACGCCGCTATGGCAATCTCGGGTGACTGGGAAATAACCCGAATGCTGAAAGAAGCCGATTTCGAATGGTCGCTGGCCCTGCTGCCGACGATTGAGGAAGGCGGCAAGCGTTCCTCCGCTCTCGGCGGCTTCAACTGGGGTATCATGTCCAACACAGAACACCCCAAGGAGGCTTTCCGGCTGCTGGAATACTTCGTGCAGCAGGACCATCGGTTGACCCCAGAGTTTGGCAGAGGTGGTGCTCGAACAGGCCTCGAGATACCCGAGACGGGCAGCAAATTGAAGGATGCCACGCTTGCGACCTTCCGGGAGCAGATGAAGTATGCCCAGCCGCGCGGTCCGCACCCGGAGTGGCAAAAAATCTCCAAGGCGATCTATGAAGCCATGCAGTCCGCCCTGACTGGACAGGTATCCCCGGGAGATGCGCTGAGCCAGGCGCAGGCGACGATTGACGGGGTCTTGAACTGACAATACCATCCGTCCTCAGCTCCGGTGAACGTATCACCGGAGCTATTCTTTCACGCCGTTACCACCACCGAGAATAGGGAGCCGGCCCATGCGCAGAATTCTATCGGGCATCGTCGACGGCAAGGGTTTCGACATCCTGCTTGTCTCGGTGACCATGAGCTT
>TARA_B110000037_G_scaffold219626_1_pt1 | contig 15667 bp, 9 predicted proteins | sample TARA_B110000037 | Tara Oceans TARA_B110000037 (sample SAMEA4397196) | marine metagenome | biome: Polar Biome; feature: [MIX] marine epipelagic wind mixed layer (ENVO:01000061); material: water (ENVO:00002006), including particulate matter (ENVO:01000060) such as... | depth 10-100 m
GAAATTTAAATATAAGTGTAGAGGCCATTGGAAAGAAAAATGGATTGTGTCCTTCAAGTTTAACCGGATCAATCTCGTAAGGCAAGCCTAACTCCAGAAATTGATGCGCATTATCTATAATATGTGCTCCCCAATCACCCAAAGCTCCCATTCCGAAATCGTACCAGCAACGCCACTGGCCATCTATAAAATCTTTATTATAATCGTGTTGATTCGCAGTGGCTAACCAGGTATCCCAGTCCAATGTTTCGGGCATCTTTTCGACCTCAGAAAATTTGGTCATTTTAGGATCAAATCCATGCCATCTGCGATCTCCGTTATGATTTGCGGTAATCGCTGTTATGTCTTTAATTATCCCAGCATCTTTCCATGCTTTAAATTGAAAATAACCTGCACCCGAATGCCCTTGATTACCCATTTGGGTAACTACCTTATACTTCTCTGCCCCTTTAATCATCAATTCAACCTCATTAAAGGTGCGAGCCATCGGTTTTTCTACGTACACATGAATTCCCATGGACATTGCAAGCATTGTTATAGGGAAGTGTGAAAAATCGGGTGTAGCAACACTTACTGCATCGATTTTACCTCCCATCTTATCAAACATTTCTCTAAAATCCTGAAAAAGAGGCACATCCGGGTACTTTTCTAAAATCCGTAGGGTCTGCGGTGCTCCCATATCCACATCACAGAAAGCCACAAAATTAGCAAGTCCGGTTTCGAATAAATTGTACGTAACACTTCCGCCTCGATGACCAATACCACAACATGCCAGATTCACTTTATCAATAGGTGCTATATTTCCAAATGTTTTCCCTAATACTGTTGACGGTATGACTGAAAAAATCGCAGCGGCCGAAGCGCTGCTTTTAATAAAATTTCTTCGTTTCATATCTTAAATTGATTTTTTTTAAAATTCTCTTATTTTAATGCTTCGGTAAGAAACCGTATTCCCATGATCTTGTAATAAAATTCGACCCTCAGCTACCTGTCCAAAACCTTCGTATTTCGCATATTTGCTATAAGCTACTAATGCCTTAAACATTTGCGAATGACGATCGTATTCAACAACTTTGATATTATTAAGGTAATGTTCTACATGACTCCCTTTTACAACAATTCGTGCTTTATTCCATGTCCCAGGATTAACAGGTCTTGTCTTAGTGGGTTCGGAATAGCTGGTTGCCGTAATTAGGTCGTAAAGCGATCCAACGGTTCTGTTTCCGCTTACTCCTTTTTTAGCATCGGGGTGTAATTTATTGTCGAGTATCTGAAACTCGCAACCTATTGAAGAACCTGCTCCTTTGTTTAAATCTGTATCAACAAAATATTTAATTCCACTGTTGGCTCCAGGCGTAATATTAAATTCCAGTTCCAACTCGAAGTTACTGAATTTATCTTTGGTTACAATATCGCCGCCATGACGTGATTCCGCACCACCCGATTCTAAAACAGAAAGCACTCCCTCTTTAATCTCCCATCCAAATTCCGGAAACTTATCCGATTTTGCACCTCTCCATCCTTCGGTAGTTTTTCCATCCCAAAGAAAGCGCCATCCCTTTCTAATTTCACTTGGTATCAATTCATTTTTTAAATGACTAAACTCGGTGGCATGATCTGCCACTGGCCACCTGTTTCCTTCTAAATCATCAGTTAAAATACGGGCATCTCGCCAATGGACTTGTAATCCATCACACTCCTTATTTTTTTTTATCGAATGAACCTGAAGGGCTATAAATCCTTCTGCCGTCATATCATCAACTAAATTGGTTACCTGCACACCATTTACCCAGGTTCTAATTGAATTTCCAACCGCTTCAATCCGGTATTTATTCCATGCCCCGTTTTGAAAAGCTTCCTGCCCAGGCTTATTCATCGTTACAGGATATATCCAACCTCTTCTCGACTGGTCAAAAATACCACCACTCCATTTGCGATCAGAAACATCTATTTCTGCTTGATATCCATGCACATCACCATTTTTATATGTCTCAATAGAGTTACTTCTAAATTGGATCCCTGAGTTTAGCCCCATATCAATTTTTACATCTACTTCGAGTATAAAATCTGAGTAACGTTTTTTTGTGCATAAATAAGTACTTGGACTTCCCAGTTTTGAAATTCCAATCACCTCATTTCCATCCACTTTATATTCGGCAGTACCTTTTCGTTTTTCAAAAGCACTCAAATCGTTTCCATTGAATAATGGAACCCAATTGGTTTGTGCGAAGGACGGAATCGCGAGTGAAAGAATGATCAGCCCCGTCAAGTATAGGGCATTTAGATGTAATTGTGGCTTAGGATTCTTCTTGTTTTTCATCTCTTTTAGTGTGAAGGTTTGTTATGTTAAATTTTAGTGATTACCAATTATTTTATTAAAAGTGACACCAACTTTTTCATGTAAATGTTGTATCAATTTACTTTATCTCTAATTGAGATTCTCAAATTAATTATTAAAAACCGAGCCCTATTAAATAAATATAATAGGGCTTGGAGACTCAACTAACAAACTTAACTTATACTGTTTTTTTAATAACCTGCATTTTGACTTAAATCATTCGATGCCAAATCGATCTCTTGTTGTGGTATTGGTCTTAAATAGTGTTTCGCGCTAATCGAACCACTTGCTTTGGTCCAAGGGTTATGCTTCATGGTTCTATCAATTAATGTTTCGGTACGTTTTAAGTCATACCATCTGTTATATTCTCCCATTAATTCTCTTGAACGCTCGTCTAAAATCATGTCAATCGTAACTGCACCTGTTGCTCTATAAGATTTTGCTACTAAAGAAGTAACGTCCTCTGGGACAGAAGCTTGCATAGGATCTGCACCAGCGTTTGCTCCTAAAGCACGATCAACCACAGCATTCATATAAGCATCAGCACCCCCTAAGGCTCCACCAGATGCACCTTTTACGATTGCTTCTGCAGCTAACAAATACGCTTCCGCAGATCTAAATAATGCAAAATCAAAAGTACCTTCTCCATCACCGTACGGGATATTTGGCTCCCAAAACTTCCATAAAAGCGGGTATTTATTGTTATTATGATAGTTCGAATTAGCATTAATTCTACCATACTCATCATTATTAATGACTGCGTATGGCATTGTTCCGCCAGGAATATCCAATCCTCTTTCGGCAGCTGTAGTTGCAGGATTATTCCATGGTCTATACTCAACTACCACATCACCAGCTGCAATATCAATAGGCGCAACACCATCTGCAGGAATAAAACCTGGAGCATCTGTTATCGCATACAATGCATCTACCCAGTTATGATCATGTCTTGTATCCATTGCTGGATCATACAATCTATACGTAGTAGGTGTTGCAGCAAACTTGTTTAAATATCTATTATAATCCGAAGAACGCGCCACTGAACCAGGAGCATCATCTGCACCTCCTCCAAAAATAGAATGGTAATCATTTCCTATGATACTCGCTCCGTTAGTGTCATCTCCTGCATTGGTTATTGGATTCTCATTAAACTGAACCGCAAATACAATCTCATTATTCTGAGCATCTTGGGTTCCAGGATTATTCGTTTCTAACGTTGGATTCTCAACGCGTTTTGGGAATAAATCATTGTAATTTGCTGCCAAAGGGTAGCCTGCTATTACTTTATCTGCAAAACTTAATGCCAGATTAAAATCAGCAGTCGTTCCTCCTAAAGAACCCGCAAAGTTCCAACCTCTTGTCAAATGCACTCTAGACAATAGAAACTGAGCAACTCCTTTAGTTGCACGTCCGAAGTCTGATGCTACTGGTAACGTTGCTTCTGCTGCAGTTAAATCTGAAATTAGTTGCGCGTAAACATCTGCTGCAGGTACTCTAATCACCTCTTTATTAGCTCCTGTAGTTTCTACTAATGGCATAGGAACATCTCCCCATTGTTGCACTGCGTAAAACAATGCCAAAGATCTCATCACTTTTGCTTCCGCTACTCTATCCTCCTTTAAACCTGCATCCATACCCACAACACTTTCTGCTCGGGTTATTACCGTATTGGCTCTATTGACCTCTCTATAAAGGAGATTCCATAATGTTTCAATTGGCTCAAATGATGGGCCAAAATTTTGATCATAAGCATCTTCTACTGGATATGTAGTTGCTATTTCTGTATTGGCCCAAGAACCAGCACTAAACTCATCTGTTCCTCTTAAGACCAATGCTCTTTGCTGAATAATATCTCTATATAACGGATATATAGATCGTACTAAATCTTCAAAACCATCTTCTGTCGTATAATAACTATCTGCCGTTTGCAATGATACCGAATCTTCTTCTAACAAATCGGTGCATCCAACTGCCGAAAAGAGCAGCACAAACGCTATAAATACTTGCCATTTTTTATATATTTTCATCTTATTTTTATTTTGTGTGAAACTTTTATTATTTTGTTTTAATACCATGTAAATTAGAAAGATAAATTCAATCCTATTGCATACATCGCATAAGGTACATCATCACTATTTACTCCTGAATTATACTCTGGACTAAATCCTTTTACATCTGTAAACACAAATGGATTGGTAGCCTGCGCATACACTCTTAACCTTCCAAGACCTAATTGCTCTAAAGAATTTTGAGGTAAAGTATACCCCAGTGTAATATCAGAAATTCTCCAGAAATCTGCCTTTACTACAGACCAAGATCTACGAGGTGTTTTTCCAGACCCTCCAGTACCATTTAATCCATAATACTCGTTTGTTGGATTATCTGGTGTCCAATAATTCAACGAAGCATCTTTATTATATCTATCTGAATTTACTTGGCCGAAAGTTCCATCTAAATAATTACTTTTCCATTGTACTCCTTGTCTTGTATAAGCGAAGAAAGAGAAGTCGAAATCTTTATAAGTAAACATATTACGAATACCCATCGTGAAATCAGGAGATTCGTTTCCAACAACTATTCTGTCATCTGCATCTGTAATTACCCCATCATTATTTTGATCTACAAACTTCACCTGACCAGGAACATAACCATAAACAGCGGCTTCAGTAGCCTCATCTGTTTGCCAAATTCCTGCTACTTCATAATAGTATAATGAGTTTACCGCTTCTCCAACAAATCTATTGTTCCCAATATCTTCCATCAATCCACTAGATAACTTTGTTACCTCATTTTTATTTGCAGAAAACGTAATATCTGTACTCCATCTAAAATCTTCATTTACAATATTCACTGTGTTTAAAAGAACCTCTATACCAGAGTTTTTGATCTCACCTACATTATCTACTACATCAACGAAACCTGTTGAGTTTGGTAACTTATCCCCTAAAATTAGGTCTACCGTCTCTCTGTCATAAAATTCAATAGAAGTACTTATTCTATTGTCTAAAAGTCCCATGTTGATTCCAATATTCAATTCTTTACTTCGTTCCCAAACTAAATCTCTATTGGCTAAATTATTAATAGCATATCCATAAGCGTCTGAACCATCAAAATCGTATTGTGTTTGAGAGATACTAGATTGTGTTGCGTAGGGAGCAATACTCGTTGCATTTCCTACTTCACCATAACTTGCTCTCAATTTCAAATTAGAAAACAGGTTAGAATCTTTCATAAAGTCTTCGTCTCCTATGCGCCATCCTACTGCTACAGAAGGGAAAAATTGCCATTTATTGTCTTCAGATAATACAGAAGCCCCATCTGATCTTCCTGTAACTGTAAGCAAATACTTGTCATTATAAGAATAATTAACACGGCCCATATAAGAAATCAAACCTCTTTCTGTTAAACTAGACTCATAATTATTAATAACCCCATTTTGAAGTGAGTGCCATAAAGATCTATAAGGTAAATCTTGCACATCAACACGCGAATATTGAAATCTTTCTTCAAAAATACTATGCAAACCTGTAACTGTTACATTGTGTGCTCCTGTATTCATTTTATACGTTATGATATTATCCCATGTATAAGAAGCATTATCTGTAGTTTGTTGATTCGCTTTTGCCAACCTCGTAGTTTTCTGAGATTTCGTATAGGTACCTCTATAATCACCTTCCCTTTGGTTTGACATCATTGCAGAAATAGACGATCTAAAAGACAACCCTTTAATAGGCTCATACGCTACATAGGCGTTTGCTAAAAAATTAGATCGCAATGTCTCCAAAATAAAGTTTTCTGGATTTATCTCTACCAATGGATGAATTACTTGACTATCATCAATTCCCATAAATACAGCATATCCATTCCAATCTTTGTCACTCGCTTGATCTACTGCTTGTAAATCGTCGAAAAAATTAGTCGCAGTAGGTCTTGCTCTATATGACGAACGCAATGCCTCTGTACCTGCAAGATTTTGAGTGCTGTAAGCAAAGTTTGATGACATTCCAACTGTTATCTTGTCATTTAATTTACTTTTCAATCCACCTTTAATTGTATACCTCTTAAAACCTGTTTCTAAGGTATTTCCTTCTTCATTTAAATATCCAGCAGAAAAATCATATGTAGTACTATTAGATCCTCCTGACACAGATAGCGTATGACTTGTTTGAATTCCCGGCGCAGTAACTAAATCTAGCCAATCAGTAGAATTTCCACTGTCAATCATCGCTTGCTCGCTCGCAGTTAATTGTCTACCTGTTGGACTTCCTGTTTGTATTGGTCTATCAACATATACTGTTTGATAAAACTGCTGCGCAGTCATCATTTCTGGTTGATGCGCTGGTGTTTTAACACCAAAAAATCCATTATAAGAAACCTTTGCTTTTCCTACCTTTCCTTTTTTCGTTGTAATAATTATTACACCATTTGCACCACGAGCACCATAAATAGCGGTTGATGAGGCATCCTTTAATACATCAATAGCAGCAATGTCATTAGGGTTTATGGCATTCATATCACCTCCCATTACTCCATCAATTACTACCAATGGCTCACTTGAACCACCAAAATTACTAAGGCCACGAATATCAATTGTAAAACCATCTCCTGGTCGCCCTTTTACTTTATTAATATTTACACCAGTTACTTGACCTTGCAAGGCCGCAGCTGCAAAAGTAGGGTTAGATCGTACAATGTCAGCAGTTTTAATAGAACCTACGGCTCCAGTTAAATCCCGCTTTCTTTGTGTACCATATCCAACTACTACAACCTCGTCTAATTCAGAAGCATCGGCAACTAGTTCCACGTCAATACTACTTTGACCTGCAATAGCAACTTCTTGTGCGATAAATCCTATAAAAGATACTACCAAGGTTGTTGCATCCCTACTTGCTGTAACGCTAAATTTTCCATCAAAATCAGTGTCAGCACCGATATTTGTTCCTTTAACAACTACAGAGGCACCAGGCAACGGCTGTCCCGTATCATCCTTTACGGTACCCGTAATTGTTGTGTCTTGACTGTACATGTTTTGTGCATTTAAAAACAACGCAAAAAACACTAACATAATAAAAGCGCCATAAGGTCTTTTACCATTCTTGGCCCGAAGCCTTGTTAAGAGTTCATTTTTCTTCATAAATTAATAGTTTAGTAATTTAAATTAGTTCAATATTGATTATCCCATATCTATTCAGAATTGATCAATATATTTTTTGTAAAACTACCGAGGAAGTTTAATTTAAACATGGAAAAATCCACCAAAATTATGGAGTAATTCAATAAAACTGGGAGAAATAGTTGATTTACATAACCTAACCATAAACACGTGACAAAATACTTGTGAAATTAAAATATAAGTATTGCCCCCTTGTAATTTGATTATTTAGGTTTTGAAATCGTTCCTCGAGAAGAGGTATCAGTAATCTGATATTCGACTGTGCTGCCTTCGCTATGGGGATAATCTGGCTCCATAAAATTATTAACGATGATACACAGAAGAAACCTATTTGGTTCTACCTTTAATCTAATGGATAATCATAAAATTCTGTTTCTATGTCATCCCTGTAAAAGAAAGGATCCACAGTCACTCCTAGTATAGATTCCTACCTTCATTTCGACTCCGCTCAATGACCAACAGAAATGACATTCATTTTTAATTTCTCCTAAATTCGTGATAGAACCACCTGTTTTAATTATTAGGCAATGGATGAAATCCAACGTTGTTTAGGAATAGGTAAACGTATTTCTATTATTCGTAATTCAGTTCAATTAATTTCATTGAATGACGTATTAAACTCAATTTCAATTTTGCGCTTCCTTCATCATTGGTTTCTATAAGATAGTCATTCGTTGATTTTAATACGCCAGATTTTTCAATAGTAGAAATATCTACTCCGCTAGATGAACTAGGCTTGCCTTCCTGCTCCCATGTTCTGTAAGTGTTATTATTGATTCGGTCCATACTAATTTCTGAGATTCTTACCTTCGAATTTTTTTTTAAACCTTTAACGGTAATCATCAATTCATCTAACTTTTCAAGTTGATTATCCGTTTCATCATAATTATATGCGATAAAAGTCAAGGTATCATCTTCTGATTTTGTCGCCATCAATCCAAATCTATTATCCTTTCTAGATCGCATCACTTCCAGACGCTGTTCTTTTAATCGAGCCAACATCTCGAATCCTGTTTGGATCGGTTTCGGAATATTACCTGCCGTTGTCAATTCACGTTTACCAACAAAAAATTCATCTTCATCCGCCTCCCAAGAAAAGCCCCAATAAGACAAAAGAGCTGTTGGGAAATTATAAGTATCTTCAATCTGATACAGCGAATTCACCAATTTCACCAAAAAAAGTGCTGACTCTTCAGAATTACGATATTTTAAATCAGGATAATCTTTTACTGTTCTATAATAATTTGAAGACATCCCCCATTCATTGAGGTGGAATTCGGTACCTTTTAACGTTGGGAATTCTTTAATTAGTCGCTTTAACCATAAGACAGACTGCGAAAATCGCTGTACTCTTGGTTGAATATGAGGTTCTGTATTGAGCCACTTTCCAGACAATCCATAAATATGATATGAAATGAAATCTATGCGTGTTCCTATTTTTCCTGTAACATGATTTGTTCCATTTGCCACGTGATTTAAAAAAGGTCTTAAAAAATGCTCATGATAACAGGCAGGTCCTCCAACTTTTATAGTTGAATTAACTGATGTTACCGCATCCACAAAAGTGTCATACATTTTAAAAAACACTTCTAACTGATCTATAGGCCAGCCATCTGGCTCATTCCATACCTCAAAATACCACGATTCTACTTCCTCTTTTCCAAATTCATCTATAAAATTTTGAGTGGCTGCTTTCATCAAATCCGACCATTTCTTCCAATCATTGGGCCCCGTATTTCGCAAGGTCATACCTTCATCGTTTCCAACAGTCGTGTTTTTTTCTATCTCCAAAAGATATGGCATATAGTCATACTCAACAATTGGCTTAATTCCATGTTTCACATATTCTTTAAACACTTCATTTACTTTTGAAAAGTCATAAACAGGATTCCCTTTTTCATCTTCAGCATACACTTCTTGCCCTCTTAAGACACCGTTCTTAACATCTTGACTAAATGTATGATGCGATCGTAAATATTGATGAGATTTCGTTGCCTCCATTCTATCAAGTAATGCCTGTCCCGCTGGCCGAGGCACGTGATAAAATAAATGGTCTGAACCTGTAGATTTCCAAAATTCCGTATTTTCTCCTACTACCTTTTCAACATCAACTGTAAAATACTGATTACTTGATCTTATCATTTCTTGAGCCTGACTAGAAAGCGTAACTGCAAATAAGATTAAAAATATATTTTTCATATTTTCGTATTTATTGTTTTTTTGATCATATACAACATTATCATACTACATATATGTAGTATAAAACTCGCATAATTTACATGGATAATTTAATAGTTAAGTTTAAATAAATAGACTTGTCTACTGCCTGTATGTGCAGAATTAAATCCAATGATATCTCCATTAGGACTCCATCGGCAATGAATATCACAACGCCATTTTTTTGTATATTCTTCGGGTTGAGGAAACCTGCCTAAAGGTAAAACAGCCTCCGTTTTCATATCCATTAAATATATCTTTTGCTCCCTGAGTCCATTTTTTGGATAGGTATCAGTCACCATCCATTTGCCATCAGGAGAAAAAGTACCATGACCATCATAATCAAGTAATCCGTTTCCGAGCCGTTTGTAATTTTTTTCGCCAACAGTAAATAGTATATGTGCATCCTGTTTCCCTTTATACTTAGCTGCTATCATTAATTCATCTCCGTTTAGCCAATCGTAATGCGAACCTCCCCAACCATTAGGGAAACACTTTTGCAAATTGCTGCCATCACGGTTTACCGTTAAAGAAGTTGTGTTTCTTTCGGGGCGTGCCCGTGCCAGCCAAAATATTTTTGACCCATCGCGACTAAACAAAGTATGATTAAAATATTCAAGTTCAACCTCTGGAGCTTCAGGCACAAGTCCTTTCACATCGGCTATTGAAACGAGTAGTTTGGCTTTTCCTGTTTCTAAATCAACTAAAAACAAACCATCATCTTCAGGGAAAATGGTATTCAACTTTGCTTCCTGCCCATCACCGCCATAACCATAAGAATCTCTGGTTTTTCGTAGGCGTGAAAAATTAATACTTACCGCTTCTTTCCCATCGGGTGAAACTCCACTAACGGGGTAAGGAATTGTTTTAATTTCCTTCCGTGAATGCACATTCAAAATCACAGAGACAAATTCACCATCCCTTAAATCGTTATAAATTATTAGAGAATCTGGATTTGTTGCCAACCAATGCGCCATACATCCCTGCTGAAAATTCCATGCTCTAGTTTTTGCAATCGGAATAAATTCCTTTGTTTGAATATCTACCAAACCCAATGTGGCCGTATCTTTTTCTGTCGGTAATTTATATCGTAAATCCGTTTGTAAAACCGTAACATATTTTTGGTTTTTACTAAATGAATTAATACCGTAATAACTAGCGAAAAAATGTTCTTTTTGTCCCATTGTTATTTGAACAGCCTCGTCAATTTCCGGAAAAACAACAGTTGTATTCGATTTATTATCAAAGTTATTTTGCACACAAGCATTCAATAAAAAGAATGTAAAAAGAACCGCTAAGGAAGTTTTCATTATAAACAATTTTATAAATTTTCTAAAATCGATTGAGCCACTTTTTCACCTAAGGCTTTTGATCCATTTTCCATAAAATGAACATTTTTTGGCCGCTGCAATTTTTCCATTCTAGGCAGCACATAAGAATAAAGATCATTAATTACTATGTCATTTTTCTTCATTATCTCAATAGCAATCTTATTATATATTGCAGGCATTCCTGGCGTACGCATTTGCTTCCCAAGTTTATCTGGATAAGGAGTCGTTGTTGCAAAAACAAGTTTGGCATTGGTTTTTTTTAGTTTCTCAACTATGGCTCTTAAATTTTTGTCATATTGTTCTGGATTTGCCTGTTGCGGATCATTTAGATTTTTACTGTTTTTATTAGTACCGGGTTTTATGTGTTTCATATCATGTAGCCCAAAATTGAAATGAATAACATCCCATTCCGTGTCACCAATCCATTCTTCTACTTTTTTCATTCCCATTGTGGTTCCCTCACAACTTGTCATTTCACCTTCGTCGTTCATTTGCGTTGCCTTATACAGCAACACTTTTCCTTTCAATGTTTCTTCTGCAAACGGAAAATAATCTCCAGCAATTGAATCTCCAATTATTAAGACTTTTGGCAATTTTTCAGTACATCCCTGAAACATAAAACCGATTAGTAGCAATAAAATTAAATCAAAGCAATTCTTCATAATTCTATTCATTTTCTAATTTATTTGTGATCCATTGCGCTACTTGTGCAGCAATTTCCTTACTCCCGTATTCAGTGAAATGAACATTAACAGGTCTTTGTAATTCTTGCATTCGTGGCTTTACAAAAGAATGAAGATCATTAATTTCAATATCATTCTTCTTCATAATTTTAATTGCGGCTCTATTGTACTTTATTTCGTCGCCAAACGCTCTGAGCGGTTTCGTACCCTCAGGGTAAGGTGTAGTCGTTGCAAAAATCAACTGAGCTCCTGTTGCTTTTAATTTTTTTACAATTTCTTTAAGGTTCTTTTTGTATTGTTTTAGATCGGCTTGCTTTGGATCCTTTGGGTCATTACTATTCTTACCCGTAGTTGGATTCACGTGCTTGATATCATGCAAGCCAAAATTTAAATGGATCACATCCCATTTTGTATCTCCCAACCATCGATCAATATTTTGAACTCCATTGGTTGTTCCTTGACAATTTTCAGCTTTGCCATTGGCATTTAAAGGAATTCTATCAACCATCGCTTTTCCCTGCATTATTTCCTGAACAAAAGGCAAATATCCAATGGATATTGAATCCCCAATGAGCAGTACTTTAGGCAATTCTTCTGAAGTTTTCATTATTGAAAATCCGAATAGCAAGGCAATGAGCAGTCCAAATATTCCCTTTTTTATAAACCTTCCTTTTGTATTCATTTCGTTTTATTTAAATATTAAAAAATTCTATCAAATGCATTTGTCGAGTCCCCGTTGAATTATCAATGGCATCAAAGCAAATTTTATTTCCGGAAGGGTTCCATCTTGGATGAAAATCACAACGTGTATTGCTATGTAAGAAATTATGTTCATTCACAGGCAAATCTGCAAGCATGGTTCCCTTATCTAATTCCATATCGTACAGCCACAGTGATTGTGAACGGCTCCGATCTTCTTTTCGATCTGTTGCCATCCATCTTCCGTTTGGAGAAAAGGTACAATGCCCATTATCTATTATAAAATCTTCACCAAGCACCTTATAATTCATTTCGCCATCTTTAAAAAGTATATGTTTCAATACCTTTTCTCCTGGCAATCTAAATGTTGCTACTATTTCGGTATCATTTCTCCATCCAAAGTGTGAAACCTTCGTTCCGAATGGTAATACTTGTTTTAAATCTGTACCGTCAATATTAACTGTAAACATGGAGGAATCTAATTTGTTCCTTACGCCCCTTGTTCTGGCTAGGAACAACAATCGCGTTCCCGAAGGATTAAAATCTGTATGATTGAACCACATATCTCTTTCTTTTAGAATTGGATATTTACCCACGGCTCGTTCAAATACTTCTGCAATACTCACTACTAATTTAGAACTACCTAATTCCAAATCAATCAAAAATACACCATCTTCTTTCGGATGCATTTCATTAGCATAGGGATCAACAGCACCAGCATAACCAACGACTTTTCTCATCCTAGACAATCTACCATAAGTTAAACTTAAGGCATACTTTCCTGTTTTGCTTACAGCACTAATGGCCCTAGGAAGGTTCGTTTTCTTTCCTGTATTTACATTTAGCGAAACCGCGCCTAATTCATTTCCTGCGCTGTCATTATAAATAATTTCGTTCTCTGGGTTTGTAGGATTCCAATGTAGTAAGCATCCTTGTTGCAGGTTCCATGCCAACGTTTCACTAATCTTAGAAAACTTACCCGATTGCGGATCTACCAATCCAATGGCTGCAGATTCACCAGGCTTTGGCATTCTATCATGAAAGGAAGATTCCAAACATACCATTTTTGTTTCCGATTGATTCCAAGGAGACATCCCGTAATAGCCAAAAAAATGATTTTTCGGTCCCGAAGTTAACTTGCGCATTTGAAATTTAGGAAACTCCCCTTCAAAACTAGTCCATAAGTTTTCCGTTTTCAAAGTAGATGGAAGGAATAGCGCTCCTGCCATTCCTGCAGCCGATCTTGTAATAAATTGTCTTCGCTTCATTTTATTTAATATGAGTATTCTAACGCAAATGCTTCCATGCAAAATGTTCCGATGGAATGTGCGACTCCGCAAACATTTCTTCCACTTGTTTTATAATTTCAGGATTTTCTGCTGCTACATTGCTTGTTTCTCCTATGTCTTTGCTTAAATCATACAACTCTATTGGAAGGTGTTCTTTGGTATGCATTTCATTCTGAATCGCTTTCCAATTTCCAAATCGAACGGCTCTCCAACCTCTCTTCTCATAAAACTCCCAATACAAATAACGATCAGATAAATCTTGTTGTTGTCCGTGCAACGTTGGCAGTACACTTTTCCCGTCAATATTATCGGATGGAGTTACCTCTGCTATTTGGGCCAATGTAGGAAATACATCTGCAAAATACCAAGCCAAATCACTCGTAGTACCTTGCTTAATATTTTTAGGCTGTCTTACAATCATGGGTACGCGCATCCCCCCTTCATACGGATCTCTTTTTATTCCTCTCAACGGTGCGTTGCTGTTAAACAGGTTCCATTCAACAGCGTTTCCAGAGGCTCCGTTATCAGATGTGAAAAATACATAGGTATTATCATCAATACCAGCTTCTTTTAAAGTGGTCATGATGCGACCTACAGAATTGTCCATCCGACTCATCATGGCTGCATACGCTTTGGCTTTTTTGTTCCATGGTTTATTTTCATAAGCACCATTGTCGGGTACCTCGTAGGAATCATGAGGTATACAAAATGGGATATATAAAAAGAACGGTTTGTCCTTATTTCGTGTGATAAAATCTACTGTATAATCCGCAAATAAATCATGCGTATAATCCGCACCTTTTCTGTCTTTATTGTTGAGGATTACTTTTTCCTTGTTTTTCCAGATATAGTCGGGATAATAGGTATGAGCTCTTCGCTGGTTTAGAAAACCATAAAACTCATCAAAGCCCTTAGCGCTAGGCTCTCCAGTGGTGTTAGGCTCCCCTAATCCCCATTTACCTACCATACCTGTTGTGTACCCTGCTTTCTGCAATAATTGAGCGATAGTGATATCTTCTTCACGCAATGGTACTCTGCCTTCTCCTCCTCCTAATCCAACGACACCACCAGCCCCAAAATTCCCACGAACACGGGTATGTCCGGTATGCTGTCCTGTCATCAAAACACTTCGTGCAGGAGCGCAAACAGATGACCCTGAATAGCATTGGGTAAAACGCAACCCTTCTTTTGCCATTTGATCAATATTGGGCGTTTTAATCAGTTTTTGTCCGTAGACGCCAGCATCGGCATAACCCATATCATCTGCCATAATAAAAATAATATTTGGCTTTTTTAATGCTACTTTTTGTGCTGGCTCTTCAACTTTGGGTTGTTCTTTTTCTGATTTGCACCCAGCGAGTGCCATAACTATGGCAACACTATATATTTTTAAGTTTCTCATCTGTTTTATGTATTTATTCCTTTATAATTTTTGCTGAGTGCAACCAATTATGCTGTATTTCAATTTCTCCAAGATTCTGTGACTTAAGAAAAACAGCCTGATCTTTACTTACGCTATTATTTCTTACGAATATATTGTCTACTGCATTCAACTGAATTACTGGTTCGTCTTTCGGTGAATTTCGAGAATCAAAATCATTTATATCTACTATTTCAGCATGATTAATACGCAATGGAATTCCGTTTTTACAATCAACAGAAACGTTTGTAAGACTGAAATTTTTTACATAATCTATCACAAATCCATTCGTAGTTTTAAAACTAGAATTTATTATTGAAATATTTTCAACGGGTGCTTCGGGCAATCCTATAATTTCGACACTATTTAAAACATCAATAGCATAAATATTGCTAAAGTGAATATCTTTAAAGTGAGGTGTTTTCTCTGTAACTGGAACTAGCGTTTCATCTTTAGTACCGTAATACATATCAATTGAAATAGCTGTCTCTACATTAGACATTACAACATTACTTGC
>TARA_B110000037_G_scaffold166850_2_pt1 | contig 15636 bp, 14 predicted proteins | sample TARA_B110000037 | Tara Oceans TARA_B110000037 (sample SAMEA4397196) | marine metagenome | biome: Polar Biome; feature: [MIX] marine epipelagic wind mixed layer (ENVO:01000061); material: water (ENVO:00002006), including particulate matter (ENVO:01000060) such as... | depth 10-100 m
AACGGAAACGGAAACGAATAATATTTCTCAAATTTAATAAAAAAAATACTCATATGATCCAAAAAATCAAAAGTGCGCTGGGAATGACCAGCGTAGACCCTCGTGAGGGACGCACCATCATCGTCAACTCGGAAACCCTGGAACGCCGGACCGCCCTGTTGGAGGACGGAGTTCTTGAAGAATACAATGTCGAACGTGACGGCGATGACAACATCGTTGGGGGCATCTTTAAAGGTCGCGTCAAAAACATCGAACCCGGTCTAAAAGCCATGTTCGTCGATATCGGCCTCGATAAGAATGCCTTCCTCCACTTTTGGGATGCCATCCCGGCAGCCCTCGACAGCGGACTCGAGGAAATCCGCCGCGATGGACGCCCTCAGAAAAAACAGAAAAAAATCACCTCCAAAGATATCCCGAGTATCTACCCTGTTGGTTCGGAAATCATGATCCAGGTCTCCAAAGGAGCCATCGGAAACAAAGGCCCCCGGGTCACAACCAACATTTCCTTGGCTGGACGTTATCTCGTCCTCATGCCCTACTCTGAGCAATTTGGCATCTCGCGACGCATCGATGATCCCAAAGAGCGCCAGCACCTCCGCAAGATCATGCAGCGTCTCAGCGTCCCCGAGGGCATGGGTATCATCATGCGCACCGTCGCCACCGGCACCCGTGCACGTCACTTCGTACGCGATCTCGCCATGCTCCTCGAGCAGTGGAATCAGGTTGAAGAAATTCGCAATAACAAGAACGCCCCCGCATGTTGTTTCCGCGAACCAGATCTCATCGAAGGAACCGCCCGTAATTTCCTCACTGACTCAATCGACAAAGTCATCTGCGATGACGAAAAAACCACCGAATATGTCCGCGAGATTGCTTCCAAGATCTCACGTCGTGCCAAGCGAAAAGTCCACTACCTCTACTCAAAGCAAACCATCTTCGAGCGCTTCGGCATTCAGAAACAGATCGACGAGGCCTTCATGCGCCAGGTTTGGCTCCCGTGCGGTGGCTACATCGTGATCGATGAAACCGAGGCCCTCATTTCAGTCGACGTCAACACCGGACGTAACCGTGGTTCCAAGGACGTCGATAAAATGCTCCTGCAAACCAACATCGAAGCCGCCGAAGAAGTGGCCCGCCAACTTCGCCTTCGCAATATTGGTGGACTGGTCGTCGTCGACTTCATTGACATGCGCCACCGTCGCGATCAACAGGCCGTTTATCGCGCCATGAAAGAGCGCCTGAACCGGGATAAGGCGAAGACCCAGGTTCTGCAAATCTCCTCGGTAGGACTTATGGAAATGACCCGCCAACGCCTCAATGAAAGCTTGCTCGATTCCACTCTTGAGCCATGCCCCTATTGTCAGGGGCGTGCTCGCATCAAGACCACCATGTCCATGAGCATTGAGATTCAGCGGAGCCTCAATACCGTCATCCAACGTCATAAGGAAAACAACGAAGACGGCGACCTCATCATCACTGTCAATAGCGACGTTCTCAATCGCTTCAAATCCGAGGACTCAAAGATCCTCATGGGGCTTGAACGCTCGCACAGTGGTCGCCTCATTTTCCGCAGTGATGCAAACCTCCACCGCGAAAGATTCACAATCATTGACGCGAAGTCTGAAAAGCCTATCGTGCAATATTAAATCGAACTTCAAATCCACCATGTTGATCCCGATGATTCACGTCTGCTTCGTGAGCATCGGGATCTTTTTTGTGGCCTCTTGCTCCGCTCAAAACGCTGTGAACAACGCCCCGAAAATTCGCCTCGACGACACTCATCTCCATTCCTTCGACGGAGACAAACTTCCCTATACCAGATGGATCTCCAAGGAGGAACCCGATCTCGTGATCATTGGCGTCCACGGCATTAGCGGCGCAACTTCCGACTACCGACCTCTCGCCAAGCACGTTCTCGTCGAACTTCCCAAAGTTGCGATTTACGGAGCCGAAACCCGAGGCCAGGGAAAAGACCCGATCAAAGAACGTCGTGGCCACATCGGCAGTCGCAAGGAATGGTTTAAAGACCTCACCTCCTTCACCTCACTCATTCGCGTAAAACATCCCCAAGCGAAGATCGTCTGGTGCGGCGAAAGCATGGGAGCCCTCATCGTCCTGCACGCTTACGCCGAATCAGAAGATCGCAAAAACCTTTGTGATGCCATGATCCTCTCCTCCCCCATCGTCAACATCAAAGAAGACTTTCCCCGTTGGAAAATCACGCTGTCCAATGTCGCCAGTTTTCTTTTCCCAAAAGCTCGGATCTCGCTCGAAAACTTTTCCGGCGAAGACGAAGTCCGCGTCACCAAGGACACCATCCACAAAGATCAAGCCGCCACCAATTCCTACCACATCAAACGGCACACTCTCCATCTCCTCACCACCCTTGGTGATATGATGCTCACCTCAAAAAAAGCCGGGCAGAAACTCGATACCCCTCTCTTGGTTCTTTATGGAGGAAAAGATGTCTTCTCCGATCCCAAGGATGTCGAAGCCTTCGTCGACGGCCTCCCCAAAACGGTCAAAGTGACCAAAAAATTCTTTCCGGAAAGCTTCCACCTCCTCTTCCACGACCACCAAAGTGATAAGGTAGTCGCCGATATTGGAGCTTGGGTGAAAGAACTACCAACCGGCAAGTAGCACTTTAGTGAGGATCAGCGCAGCCGTTTCCTCAAACCAGTTTTATTTGCACTCCTTCTCCCTCCCAGACATCACACCTACTATCCAGACAGCATAGTTGAAGAGCGTAAAAGCGGAACCGTTCGGGCTTTCTGTTTTCCCATAATATACTGTGATGATTTTTTATGGGGGGCTTGGACATCTCCCTCCTAAACTGCAACGGTACCTTCAGATCACCCCCCTATGACAACGCATAATAAGGAACCTCACCGAATCACTTGCGCCCTGCCGAAGTGATTCTATCCTGCATCATGAAATTTTCACGAAGGCCTAAATCGGCTTTGCTCATTGTTGGTCATGGGTCTACTGAGAACCCAGACTCATCAACCCCTTACTTCGATCATGCGCGGGAGATTCGTCGCCGCAATGTTTTTGGAGAGGTCCACTGCTGCTTCTGGAAGGAAGAACCCTCCATGCGTGAGGCCTTATATATGATCGATGCCGAGGAAGTCTATGTCGTCCCCGACTTCATCAGTGAGGGATATTTTACCAAGGAAGTCATTCCTCGTGAACTCGAACTCACCGGTCCAACAACCAAGATTCACGGTAAAACGGTTCACTATTGCGACCCAGTCGGGATCCACCCATCAATGACCTCACTCATCCTGCAACGCACCGACGAAGTTGCCAAGGGAGTTCCCCAGGAGGAATCGACGCTCTTCATCGTCGGCCACGGTACTGGTTTGAACAAGAACTCCACCAAAGCCATTAAGGATCAAGTCAAGCACATCAAAACTCTTTCAAACTGCCGATTTGATAATGTCTTCGACACCTACATGGAAGAACCTCCATTCATAGCCGATTGGGCAAAGCTCGCTCGGACTCCGAACGTCGTAGTGGTTCCCTTCTTCATCGCCGATGGACTTCACAGCTATCAGGATATTCCTGTCATGCTCGGTTTCGAAAAAGAAGAAGGCCTCGCCGCCAGCCAAAAAGAAATCTTCCGCCGAAATCCATATCATCTGCAAAACAAGACCCTCTACTATTCCGCCGCCATCGGGACCGAACCGATGATGGCTGATGTCATCCTTGATCAAATCTCAACCTTCGACGCCAACAATGTCGCTCACTAAAGCATTCAGAAATGCCCTTGACTCCGGGGCCAACCAAATCGGTCAACTCCGCATTCTCCGCGATCCCATCCGACTTCATCACATCGAAGACTCCGATCTCGATTCACTCAAGGTCCACACTGATCCCAACGACGCCCGCGAGGTTGGACTCTATACCCCGAAGGGCGAGTATCGCTTCACCAAAGGGGAACTTTCCCTTCCGACCGGCTGGATCTTCCATTTAGATTCCGTCGAGGAACTCCGCCGCACCATCGATCTCTTTTATCCTGCCTCTCTTGGCCTTTGGAAGGCATGGAAGAAGGGAGACATCCGCGTCCAGAACCTGCGCGACAAACTTAACCGTCAATCCGGGATGTATCGTCATGCCCGGAATGTTTCCGACCAAGGAGCCCAGGAACTCGTAAAATGCCTCTGCGGACCTTCCAACAAGTGCGTCAAAAAAATCCTTTGGAAAATCGATGACGACCAATCGTTGGAAGACTCTGAAGCCTCCCGCTTCAATGGCATCGTTGGAAAGTCCGATGAAGCCACTGCCATCCCGATGGTTTGCCAGGAAGCCTGTAATTTCTTCGTCGCCCAGGCTCGTAAGAAATCAAAAGAGGAATTTGAGACCAAATCAGCCTAACTTTCGACATTGCCTCATCTTTAGTTGACGGGCATTCTCCCAGAACAACTTCGACCTTCCGTGAAACTTCCCGTTACTATCGCTCTCTCCCTCCTTCTGGTATCGTGCTCGGACCTGACACCCGAAAATCAGGATAACCAGGCCCCCGCTCTTAAGATTGAAAAAGTCAAGGCACCTGAAGACTCGGACCATACTTCGCCAACCAGCGAACCGACAATCGAGGGCTTCGTTTTAAAAGATCCCGATACCACCAACGAGCTGATGACCGAGGAAAAAAGAAAGATCATCTCAAGCACAACCCACACCTATCCAGCTCCTTCACCTGAACCCGATAACGGAATCAAGGTTGCTCCACCCAAACTCCCCGAGGTCAAAACCTCCGAGGAGAACTAAGCGAATAACCTCATTTTCATGGCTCAAGAACGCCCCCGCAAATTTAAAGCGGACCCCTACGAGTGGCACGAGATCATTGATCTCGAAATCGAAACCCTTTCAAACCTCGGTGCTGGCATCGCCAAGCCCAATGGTTGGGTCGTCTTTGTTCCCTTCGCTCTTCCTGGCGAAAAGATCCGCGCCAAAATCTGGCGCAACGAAGGCAATTGTTCGCATGCTGACCTCGTGGAAATCATCGAGCCTTCGCCCGACCGCATTGAGCCTCATTGCCCTCACTTTACGGTCTGTGGCGGCTGCCAATACCAACACCTGCCCTACGAAAAGCAGCTGGAATGGAAAACCCGCCAGGTGCGTGAACTGCTTGCCCACATGGTCGGAGTGGAAGCTGAGGTCAATCCCACCATCCCCTCACCAAAGCAATGGGGATATCGCTCAAAAATCACTCCTCACTTTCAGCGGCCCAAATCCGGCGAAGACTTCCCGATTGGCTTCCTCGAGTTCAACCGCCGCACCCGCCTCGTCGACATCTACCATTGCCCAATCGCGATGGATGAAATCAACGAAGCTCTCCAGCCCGTGCGAGATGATGTCAAACGGCGTGCTGCTGAATACAAAAAAGGCGCCACCCTTCTTCTTCGCGCTACCGCCGGTCGGGTTGAATTAAACCACCGTTCGCCTGTCTCCGAAAGAGTGGGCGACCTCACCTTCAACTTCCTCGCTGGAGACTTTTTTCAAAACAATCCTTTCATCCTAGAATCCTTCACCGGCCACGCTGCCGAGCAAGCAAAAGGCCCGGGTCAAAAATATCTCCTTGATGCCTACTGTGGCTCAGGACTCTTCGGACTCACTCTGGCCAGACACTTCGATCAAGTCGTTGGCATCGAGCTCTCGGAAACATCAGCCGACTGGGCCCGCCGCAATGCCAAAACCAATCGCATCGACAACGCCACTTTCATTGCCGCCTCCGCCGAAAATCTCTTCGCCGAAATCACCTTCCCGTCGATGGAAACCTCGGTCCTCATCGACCCTCCCCGCAAGGGATGCAGTCCGGACTTTCTCGAGCAACTCTTCGCCTTCGGCCCTAGCCGAGTCGTCTACGTCTCCTGCAATCCCGCCACCCAAATGCGGGACCTCAAATCCTTCCTCGAAGAGGGCTACAAAATCGAAAGCATCCAACCTTTCGACCTCTTCCCGCAAACGAGACACCTCGAATGCGTCATCGCGCTGAGCCGCTAGTTTATTGTGGCAGGCCAGCCAAGGCCGCAACAAGGGCTAAAGCGGAGCGTTGGTATTTCCCCTCATTCCTTCGGACGTCTATCGAATGTAAAACAAAAAGCCGCTGAACTCATTAAGTATCAGCGGATTTTTGGCAACCCGTAGGGGATTCGAACCCCTATCGCCGCCGTGAAAGGGCGGAGTCCTAACCATTAGACGAACGGGTCGTTTGTCGTACGGACGGCGGGGAAATATAACTGTCCGCGACTTGAGGCAAGGAGGTTTTTGATTTTTTTTCACTCTCGCCTGATTCCCCCCTCCCTACTAAACCTCCAGCATGGCGCATATCCCGCGATTCGAGGAGCTTGACTACCAAAAAACCCCCATCGGAGATCTCATACTCCGAAAACGCACCGTCCTCTCGCTCGGCAACAAGGAGATCTACGAAATCATCCTCGGAAATGCCTTCCTCATGTCCTCTATGTTCACCGTAGTAGAACAGGAACTCTCCCGCTTCGGCCTGGCCGCGACCAAGAAATCGTTCCCCAGCGAGCGGCTCGATGTTGTCGTGGGCGGCCTGGGACTTGGCTACACCGCGCGTGCGGCTCTCGAATTTGAGGAAGTCGGATCCCTTCGCGTGGTCGATTACCTGAAGCCCGTCATCGAGTGGCACGAGAAGGAGCTCGTGCCTCTTGGCAAAGGCCTCAACGAAGACCCTCGGTGCCAATACGTCCTCGGGGACTTTTTCGAACTCTCTCTCGCCGATGGCTACGACCCCGAAATTCCAGCCTACCACGCAATCCTTCTCGATATCGACCATTCCCCCGCCCACCTCCTCACCCAGGACAACGCCCGCTTCTATTCGACCGATGGCCTCCGTCAGTTCTCCGAAAAAATCAAACCCGGTGGCGTCTTCGCGCTCTGGTCCGATGACCCGCCTGAAGAAACTTTCTTAAACTCACTCGGCGAAGTTTTCAAATCGGTCGAATCCCATATCGTTCCTTTTCACAACCCCATCCAGAACGAGGACTTCGAGAGCACGGTTTACGTAGCGACCAAAGCACGATAGCTTCCCACCATGGCAACGATCGGCGAGCGCACTAAACTCCCTTACCTCCGGGAGGTGAGCGCAGGATCCATTCTCGACGGCGGAGAACTCGGAGAACTCCTCCTCCCAAAAGGCGAACGCCTTACCAGTGATCGCGAGCTTGTCCAAGTCTTCATCTACCGCGACTCCGAGGACCGCCCCATCGCCACCGAAAAGATGCCCAAGGTCATGCCGGGGAACTTTGGCGTCCTTCGTCTCCTCGCTTCAAATAACACCGGAGCGTTCCTCGACTGGGGCCTTGCGAAAGACCTCCTCCTCCCCCACAGCGAACAACGCCATCTCCCTCGCATCGGCCAACCCGTCGTGGTCTACGTCCACCTCGATCCAAAGAGCGAGCGCCTCGTCGCCTCCCAGCGTGTCGCCCGCCACTTCTCCAGTGATACCCCAAACTACCCCGAGGGCGCTGAAATAGACATGATCGTCTTCGGTAAAACCGAGATGGGTTACAAAGCCATTGTCGACGGAAAATACTCCGGCCTCCTTTTCAAAAACCAGGTCTTCGAGGAACTCTTCTATGCCGACGAGCTTAAGGGCTACATCACCCAGGTCCGCAACGACCGCAAAGTCGATCTCTCCCTTTACGCTCCCGGAAATGCCAAGGTGGAAGACCTTGAATCCCGCCTCGAGCGCGAGCTTACTTCACGCGGAGGCTTCTGGGACATCGATGACAAGTCTCCTGCCGAAACCATCAACCTCGAACTCGGCGTCAGCAAAAAGGTCTTCAAAAAAGCCACCGGCGCTCTCTTCAAGAAACGTAAAATCGTCTTCGAAGACGGCGGTATCCGCTGGATCGCTTAGAACACACTCCGGCTTTACGCGGGAATGATCCGGCTCCATGCTTCTCCCAACAACATGAGCAAGCTTGCAGCCCTCCCTTCCGTCGAAAAACTCGCCGCCGCCCTTGCGCCCGAGGTCTCCCTTCCCCGACCTCTGGTGAACCTCTTCGTCCGCCGCGAGATCGACCGCTTCCGCCAGCTCCTCCTCGCCGGCGAAGACCATTCTCGCGAAGACATCGAGAAATCCACCCGCCAGGGCCTCCGCGAATTTGCCAATTCCCGCCTCCAACCGGTCATCAATGCCACCGGCGTCCTCATTCACACCAACCTCGGACGCTCGCCCCTCGGTCCCCGCGCAGCCGGGGCCCTTCAAAAAATCGCCACCGGCTACTCCAACCTTGAATTTGACCTCCCTTCCGGGAGCCGCGGCAAGCGCGCCGGCTACCTCGAAACCGCCCTCGCCTGCCTTCTCGAAACCGAAGCCGCCACCGCTGTCAACAACTGCGCTGCCGCCCTCGTCCTCACCCTCCGCACCCTTGTTGAAGAAGGAAAAAACGAAGTCATTGTTTCCCGCTCCGAACTCGTCGAGATCGGCGGAGGATTTCGCATTCCCGACATCCTTGAAACATCCGGCGCCAAACTCGTCGAAGTCGGTGCCACCAACAAAACCCACCTCCACGACTACGAAAAAGCCATCACTGCTCAGACTGCTCTCATTCTGAAGGTCCACCGGTCCAATTTCTACATCGATGGCTTCGTCGGCGAACCCGAGATTCCCAAAATCGCCAAACTCGCCCACGATCACAGCCTCCCCCTCGTCGAAGACCTCGGTTCCGGGGCCATGATGAATACCGACGAACTCGCCCCCATCGAGCACGAACCCACCCCTCAGGAAAGCCTTCGCCGCGGCATCGACCTCGTCATCTTCTCCGGCGACAAACTTCTCGGCGGCCCGCAATCGGGCATCATTGGTGGACGAGCCGACCTCGTCGCCGAGATCAAAAAGGAGCCCTTTTTCCGCGCCGTCCGCTGCGACAAGCTCATTCTCACCACTCTGCAGGAATCTATCGACCAATATCTCGAAACCAAAGCCGACCCTTCCCAGAGCGACGTCCCCGTCCTCACTTTTCTCGGAAAGTCTGTCGCAGACCTCAAAGTTCGCGCCGCAGCCATCACCGAAGGCCTTCCCGATGAGAACACCGAGATAACCATCGAAAATACCCTTGCCCGCCCAGGAGGCGGCACTATGCCCCGCAGCGAGTTCCCCTCAGTGGCCATCAAGCTGGCCCCAAAAAACCAATCCGTCCCGAAACTGGCCAAAAGACTCCGCCTCGGGGACCCCGCCATCGTCGGGTACACTACGGACGATGCCCTCTTCATCGATCTCCGCACCATCTTTCCGGACACCGATGTCAATGTAAGAGAAGCTCTTGAATCGGCCATCAAGTAGGAATGTTGGCTTCAGCATGATCCCACCATGGAGAACAACGGCCAAAAATATGCCGAGCAACTTACCCCTGCTCCCACTCTCCGAAGCTCCGGAATTTCTTGTAGCGATTCGCCCTGAGTTCCTTCGGCGAAAGCTTGAGCAACTCTTTGAGGTGACTTGAGACCTCCTGCTTAAAGGCGTCTGCTGCTGCGTCAGCGTCGTGGTGAGCACCTCCTGGGACTTCTTTGATCACCCCATCGATAAGACCGAGTTTAGCGAGATCAGGAGCAGCGATTTTCATGGCCTCGGCTGCTTCCGGAGCGTGCTTGCGGTGCTTCCAAAGAATAGCCGCACACCCTTCCGGGCTAATCACTGAATAGTAGGCATTCTCCATCATCAGAACCCGGTCGGCCACGCCAATTCCGAGCGCCCCTCCTGAACCACCTTCACCAAGAACAACCGCGACAATGGGAACATCAAGAACCATCATTTCACGAAGGTTACGTGCGATCGCTTCGGCAATGTTCCGCTCTTCAGCCCCGATACCGGGGTAGGCTCCCGGCGTATCGATCAAAGCGACAATGGGCAGCGAAAATTTATTCGCCATCTCCATGAGACGAAGGGCCTTGCGATATCCCTCGGGATGAGCGCTGCCAAAGTTCCTCTTTAAGTTCTCTTTAAGGTCCCGTCCCTTTTGATGGCCAATTACAACACAACGCTGTCCATCAATTGTCGCAAGGCCACCCGGCATGGCGTGGTCGTCACCAATAATACGATCACCGTGTAACTCATTGAAGTCCTCGAAAGCTCTGGCGATGTAATCCAACATATAGGGTCGCTTAGTATGACGGGCAATCTGGACACGCTGCCACGGAGTGAGATTCTCGTAGATATGACGACGGGTTTCCACCAGTTTCCCCTCAATCGCGGAAATTTCCGCACTCAGATCAATTTCCTGCGAGTGGGATTTGTTCTGGAGTAATTCCAGTTCCTTTTGGAGTTCAGCGATGGGCTTCTCAAATTCAAGCAGTTCCATAATTTATCGGGCGTGGGGAAATTATCATCCGGCGGTCTTTACTTCCACTTCATTTCCGAGCCGGATGAGCATCGAAAGTTCTTCCATATCAGAAGGTTTCAAAAAGATCCCCTGCCCCGAAGCCTCGGCATCACCCGCAGGGACCGGCCGAAACTGGAGGTAGCTCTTTCTCAGCGTAAATCCCAACACCTTGGTTGCGTGGCGGTATTTTGAGTGGGCGGGCGGATAGGATCTGCCATTAATCTCACCCAGTTTTCGAGAGATTTTAGATTGAGATACTCCGGAGCGAACTCTTCCCAAATCCAGTTTTTGGATGAGATAATCCTTGGCGAAGACGTGCTCCTTCTTTTCATCATCTCGGTGAAAAAGCTCTACTCGCTTCTTACCCAAATCAACGACCAGTTTGAAGTCCAACGGCATTACGAGGAGTTCATCTCCCGCATGCAGGCTGCCCAGTTCGGTGAGTCCATTGAGAAACATGATGCAGTCCAGCGTTGTCTCATTCGCTGTTGCAACCCGCAAGTATCCCTCCCCCGGAGCAACCTTGTGGGTTTTTTTGTTCGTCATGTTCTCGACCGTCAGGATTTCATCGAGATTGATCTCGCCCAAAATGCGGCGGGCTTCAGGTCCGTTGCTTGAGTTGGGATATAGATTTTGGATAAATAGCAGCTTTCCCCGTGCTTCGTCGAGTTTTCCAAGGGCAATCAGCTCAAGCGCTCGATTGAACTCTTGCTGTCCCAGTTCGAAGCCGATCAATTTACTATCGTTTTCCTCAATAATCTTCTCAACCGGCTTAGCGGTGACAGCAGTCGGAGCGGCAAAGTCCTCTTTAAATTTTTTGAGCCCGTATCCCAACCCACCTAGAGTCGCCAGAACGAGAATCGCCGCAAAAACTTTGATAATGGTAATGATGCCGTTCATTCGGAGTGCCGCTTAAAGGAGACCACGTCGTTTAAAATCAAACCGATTGATGTCCGCCGATTTCATGATCATGTCCAAAGTAAACTTCATGATTCCCACCTCCCAGGCATCGTCGACACTCTGGATAATGGCCAAAGAGGGGTTTCCCGACAATCGAACAGCCTCAAGTGCTTTATCCGAAACTGCCTCAAGCTGATCGTGAATAACCTCCGTGGAAACATCCGAGCACTTGAAATGAAAACCATACTGCAGAAAACTCAAGTCCAGCCCTTGCTCTTTCAAATGCTCGATGACCCGGAGGACCGTTGGATCAAATCCATCCAGTTCGATGTCATTAAATCCATCTGGCTTGATCAACTTGGGCTTTTGGGCCTCTACTTCACCCCGCCGGATACAAACTTTCCCCACGCTATCCATGGGTTCGCTTAAAATTTCGAACTCAAACCGGGTCACCCCAAAAGTCTCGATTCGGCGATCTGGTTCATGAATGACCTGGGTGGTCTCCATGGCATATTGAAAGTTGTCAGGAGTAAGCATCTTGCCGTGGTCAGTATCACTTAATTCAGCGGTGGTGGCCAATGAAAAGGGCAGGTTCCCGGGGGGGAACCTGCCACTTGAAAGGGTTATCGGATTTGATCCCAGTGGAAGCTTAGCTTTGAACCTTTTCGACGTGCGTAACGATATCGCCAACACAATTCAATTTCTCTGCCTCTTCGTCAGGCACTTCGATGCCAAACTCTTCCTCAACAGCCATCACGAGCTCGACTGCGTCAAGTGAATCGGCGCCAAGATCTTCGATCATTTTTGATTCGAGCTTCACTTGATCAGCGCTAACGCCGAGTTGCTCCACAATGATTTCGGTGACTTTTTCTTGAATGTTATCTGCCATGACTTTTTGGATTACTGGGAGTCTGCGCGATTGGCAACTCCTAAAATTCAATCGTTTTGCTCTTCCCCGGAAAGCTCATCGTCAGAGGGAGCATCATCTTTCTTCCCAATACTCTGATCTGCCTCGTCGTCTTCCTCATTTTTCTCGACGATGAGTTCAATCAGTTCGCCTTCAAATCCCGCCAAAACCTTCTGAAAAAAGGCCTCTGCAGGCGCCCCCTCTTCCTCTTTAAATTGTCCGTAGATCATTCCGTCAATCTTGGCCTTTTTTTCGCCATCCCCATCCTTGTAGGTCAGGGTGGCAAGTCCCTTAGTTTCCCATTTCCTCTTATCGAGAGTGAGCATGTTGTCGAAAGGGATCAAATCTCCACCGGGAGGATAATACCCCTGTTCACTAACCTTCATCACACGGGACTTGGTTCGGACAAGGAAGAACAACGCTGCCGCGGAGAGGAGAAAGCAGACGAGAGCAGCTATCAATTGCTCTTTAATCTGTTTGGAGGTCTTCACGTCCTCCGCTGGATCGATCTGTTGTGGCCACCCCTTCTCCCCACTGTATTCTTTCCACAAATCGTCCCTTTTGTGATCGTCCATCTTTTTCAGAATCTCAGGCCAGCCTTCCTCAAAATCAGTATCGGGTGGATACATCGCGCGATCTTCCTGAAATGGAATTGCCTGCTTCTCAACAAAAGCATTCCAAGCTTCCTGACTCACCCGGTTGGCATCGACCGTCCACGCTCTACCGGCTTGGTTAAAGGCGACGTAATTCGCGATGACATAATTTTTTTTGGGGTATCCAACCTTCCAATCATAGAGGAAGTAGCAAGCAAAACCACCAAACATGGTAAGCATTAGAAGCGCCCGCCAGATAAACCATTTGGTAGGCTTGCAAATTATTTCGGAGGATTCGGACATCAATCTAAGGGAGAAAAACAAGTCAGCCTTCTTTTGGCAAGCCAAGTAATGAGGTGAACTTAATTAAGACGTCCCACTCCCTTATTCTCGAGCCACCACCGTAAGGTGGAAGACCTCCCGATCTCCATACCGTCGAATCGAAAACTCCACACATCGTCTCTGCCCTGTTTCCGGAGACCACCTCGCCTGCCAAAACTCGTAGGTTGCTCCGTTTGTCGTCACTGACACTTTAGAAACTCCGACCACTCCGGAACGGTTTCGTGTTGATCGCGTGTAAATTCGGGCCTGCTCACTGGCCTCCATTTCTGGCAACAATTGGTCACGCCACACGCTCCCTGCCCTCAAGGACTCTTCCGGTCCGCCGTAGATTCGATCACCAATACTTGGCGTATTTCACCCCACAATGCTGCAGACGAACCTGCCATCCGAGTGTGCTGGCCCCAGGAAGATCCCATCTCGTCTTTCTAACAAGATGGGAAGCGACGCTCGAAGCGTCAAATTTGTGGTCCAATTTTTCCTATCGTCCCGGAGGGCGGCCTCCGCCTTCCCCACGACGGAGAATCCGGTCCTTCATACGATCATCGATCACATCAGATGACTGGATGTATTCAGTGGCCGCTTCGCTATCCTCGCCCATCCAACGCATCGTAGTCATACCAATTGCCCAGCCACGTGATCCTTCATCGGTGATGGTTTCGGCAAGTTTGATATTCTCCTGAGGGTTCCCCTTGGAGTCGCTCATCACATAGGAAGAAACAGCAGCATCGCGGACCGCACCTTCCGGCTGTTCGACGGCCCAGGTTTTGGCAGCAGCAGCATCCTGATTGACCCAACTTCCCATAACGTCGCGCATCGCATCCTTTTGAGCCTTTTCAGTCCCGTTTGCAACGACCCACTTGGCAGCATCTGCAGGATTTTCGCGCGCCATGGCCTCTGCGACGCTTTCAACGGCCTCATCCCGGGCATTTCCTTCAGGGATTTCAAGAGCCTTGGTGGCGGCAAGAGTTGGATTCTCACTTGCGAGCGAACGAACCGCCGCTCCGAGAGCATCTCCTTGCTGGTCGACTGGAAGCCCTTTCACAAAGTCTTCCGCGGCGTTCCAGTCTTTCTTGGCCCACTCCGACGCAATGGAGCTATTGGCACTTGAAAGAGAATCACCCTCGAGCCCCAAGGTCAGTCCGGCAGCACGCTCGGGATCGGTCGTCGCAATTTGGGACAGGGCCTTCACCGTGGCCTGCTCCTGGTCGCGGCCTTCCAAAGTTTTAGCCCATGCCAAGGCTCCCTCGGGATCTTGTTTTGCCCATTCAGCGGCGATGGTGCCAGCTCCAGATGACCCTCCACGTCCACCACCCATCATTCCCATCATGGCAAATTCTGACTTGTTAGACTCATAGTAGCGGGAAGCAGCTTTTGGATCAGTTGAAGCCCAACTCTGAAGAATGGTTGGCTTCACGAACATACCCGTCCGCCCCATCTTGGAATTGGCATGATCAAATGCCTCGTAGGGAGAAACCTCAGCCCAAGCTGCAAAAAGAATGTAAGCACTCAAGATGCGCTCGTTGAAAGGCAGGTTATCAAGCTTCTCTGCCTCGCCCGCAAATTCGTCGCTGTCCAACCCCGAATAAAGATCCACCAGAGCCTGGAGACGTGCCGTTTGCCCGGGAGTCGCAGCCACTTCTTCGTAGGTTTTTGGCTTACGCTCTTTCGAATTTCCTCCACCAGATGCTCCGGAGCTAGATGAGGTCCGGGAGCTTCCCGATGCCGCGGCCTTCGATTTAGCATCCGCAGATTCGTTTTTTTCGGAGTTCGATCCGGAATTTCCGGCGATATAGCCAATGGCTCCTCCTGCGAGAAGGCATGAGGCTGCAATAGGAAGCATATTTTTCATATTTCGATAGGATGTTAGTTCAATTCACGGTTAAAACAAACTTGGAACCGAAAAGTTGCGGTCGCGGGTGTAAAAAATGTCTAATCAGACTAATTAAAACCAAAGTCACGACTCGAGAAATCTCGGGTGGAACTCTCTCGTTCCTTGGCGGCTTGCCGTTCAACGGTCAAACGTGCAAAGGGCATCGCCTCAAGCCTCGGATGGGGGATCTTTTTACCGGATTCCTCGCAGATCCCATAGGTTCCAAGTTCGAGACGCTGGAGGGCCTCCTCGATTTCCCCAAGGGCATTGGCCTCCTTTGAGAGCATGTTGAGCGCAAAATCACGGTCATAGGCATCAGAACCGGCATCTCCCTGGTGCATTCCAGATCCACTGGCGTCGCTTCCTTCGGAACCGTTTTTAATGGTGTCATTTTGAATTCCATACATCACATCGGTGATCTGATCCCGAAGATCAAGAAGTCGCTGCTTCTGTTTCTTCTCAAAAACGCTGAGCTTAGCCACCTTTTCAGGACGAACATATCGACGTTTCACGATGACAGGAGGCAATTCCTCTTCTTCCTTCGCTGCCTTCTTCGCGACGCGTTTCACCGCCTTCTTGGCGACCTTTTTAGAGGGAATCGCTTCGGCCTTGGAAATTGAATTTTTGGCGACTTCTTTCGCTGGAACTACCTTCTTGGCTGCTTTCTTG
>TARA_B110000037_G_scaffold186635_1_pt1 | contig 15623 bp, 13 predicted proteins | sample TARA_B110000037 | Tara Oceans TARA_B110000037 (sample SAMEA4397196) | marine metagenome | biome: Polar Biome; feature: [MIX] marine epipelagic wind mixed layer (ENVO:01000061); material: water (ENVO:00002006), including particulate matter (ENVO:01000060) such as... | depth 10-100 m
ATTTTTATTTAATCTAAATTAAAACAAATGAATTTTAGAGTACACAAATCACTTTTATGTTTAGGTCTATCAATAGCCCTATTTTCATGCTCATCAGACGATGACGAAGAAATAACTCCAGTACCATCGGTTTCAAAAGAAGCTGTAATCACTAATTATGCAAATATTGCATATCAATCTTATAATGATAGCTATAACAGCGCAGTAAACTTAAAGTCTGTTTTAGACGATTTTATTACAACACCCACACAAGCAGGATTTGATGCGTCTAAAATAGCATGGTTTGCTGCTCGTGAAATTTACGGTCAAACAGAAGCTTATAGAGGAGCAAACGGACCAATCGATACTCCTAATCAACCGTGGAGTATTGACAATGAAGGTCAAATGAATGCTTGGCCTATGGAAGAAGCTTTAGTTGATTATGTAGCTATTGGTTCAGAAGGAGAAGGTGCAGGAACGTATGATTTTAATATAATATCTGATATATCTATAGTAATCAACGCTGCTTCAATTAGCTCTTACAATGAATTCGAGAACAATGAAGCATCTGTGACCACAGGATGGCATGCTATTGAGTTTTTACTTTGGGGTCAAGATAATACGTTGCCAAGTGAAAATTTAGCTGGACAACGTGAGTTTACAGACTACACAACTGCTGACAATGCAGATAGACGTGCTCAATATCTTAGTGTTGTTACAGATTTATTAATAAACGACTTATTAGATTTAGTTAATACATGGAATACTAGTGGAACATATAGAACGGTATTTGATAATCTTGAGGAGAATGTTGCAATCACCCAATTTGTCTTTGGAGCATTTTTCATAGCAGGTGATGAACTAAGTGGAGAGCGTATGTTTGTGGCCGTCGATTCTGATGGTGGAATTGGAGGATTAGGTCAAGAAGATGAGCACTCTTGTTTTAGTGATAATACAAACAGAGACGTTTTTGCGAATGCAAAAGGGGTATACAATGTGATTTTTGGAGAATATGGTTCAATTAACGGTGTTTCTTTTTATGATTTAGTTGTCGAAGCAGATGCTGTTCAAGGTCAAAAACTTCTTGATGCAGGTAATATAGCTATGGCAAAAGCAACAATTGTAGGAAATAATTCTCAACCTTTTGATTTATTAATTACTCAAGAAAGCGTAGGTAACGGTCAAATTGGTCCTATCATTGAATCAGCTAGAGCTTTAGAGGATTGGGCTAATGAGATTAGTGCTTCCGCAAGTGCAATAGGTATCAACTTGTAAAAAACATGATTCACATTTATATTTTTTCTAAGTACAAACAAATCCCGAAATGTAAATTTTGGGATTTGTGTATTATTAAAATCACTTTAATTTGAATCATAAGCCATACATTTTATTCCTTCTTATTTCAGTTTTAAGCTGTGAAAAAGATGATATGTACGTACCTGTGAAAAGTCTTTACGAAGAAGGTGAGGAGTTTTTAACAGGGAATTTAGGAGTTAACGCTACAAGTGGTGAAGCATTTGGATTTGAAATATTAGGATTGACCGAAATACAACAAGTGAGTTTTGGTACAGGAAATTCTCTTTTTTCCCAAAACTGGGTTTCTGCTCCTGCCTCTACAACTGCTAGAGATGGTTTAGGACCAACGTTTAACGCTAGGGCATGTGCCAATTGCCACTTTAAAGACGGCAGAGGCAGTCCATTAGTTAATGGACAAAATTCTTCAGGGTTTTTAATGCGGATCAGTTTACCTGGGCAGGATGCCAATGGTAACGCTATTCCAGTTCCCAATTATGGAGAGCAGATACAGGATAGGTCAAACTTTGGGATTCCTTTTGAAGCGAAAGTCAATGTGAGCTATGACAATATCTATGGATTTTATGCTGATGGAACAACTTACGAATTGCGTAATCCTACATATACGTTTACTGAGCAGCAATATGGTTCTTTATCTGGAGTAGAAACTTCCCCAAGAATTGCTACACAAACGATAGGACTCGGTTTAATTGATGCGTTACCAGATGCTGAAATTCTTAAATTTGTAGATGAGTTTGACAGCAATAATGATGGAATTTCTGGTCGTGCCAATTACACGTACGACATCGAAAGTAATACTCAAAAGATGGGTAGATATGGATGGAAAGCAAATGTGGCAACATTAAAGCAACAAGTCGCAAGTGCGTTTCATGGTGATATGGGATTAACATCTTCTTTATTTACTGAGAATAATTGTCCGACACCACAACAAGATTGTTTTGACGCACCAAGTGGTGGAGAATTAGAAGTTACCGATACACAATTAGATCGTGTTACATTCTACCAAGCTACATTAGCAGTGCCTAACAGACGTAATTTCCAAGAAGAATCGGTTTTAAAAGGAAGAAAACTTTTTAATGAGATGAACTGTATTAGCTGTCATGCTACAAATCAAAAAACAGGTAGTTCTAAGTTTACACCATTATTAGATGATACCAGGATTAGACCTTACTCTGATTTTTTATTACATGATATGGGTGAAGCTTTAGCTGATAATCGATCAGATTTTTTAGCAACAGGTCAAGAGTGGAGAACCCAGCCACTTTGGGGTATTGGACTTATTGATGCAGTGAACAACCATACTTTTTTATTACATGATGGTCGCGCTAGGAATATAGAAGAAGCTATTTTATGGCATGGTGGCGAAGCGGATAATAGCAAATTATCGTTTAAAAACTTATCCGCTGAAGATCGACAAAACGTTTTAGATTTTATAAATTCATTATAATATAACTCATGAAAACTAGTAAATATTTAGTTTTAATTATTTTTTTATTTGTGAGTATTTCCTGTAATACCGATGATGATTCTAACAATGATTCTTTTAGTGTTCAAAATCTTATTTCTTCGGAAGTTGAGCTACAAATTTTAAGATCAATAGATAACTTTGTTAACACCACAGCTCAATTAAATTCCGCAGTAGAATTATATCAAAGCGAAACTACAGAAACTAACTTGCTGAATACTCAAACGAAATGGAAAACAGCAGCAATAGCTTACGAGAAAGTTTACGCGTTTAATATTGGCGAAGTTCGAGACAATTTTCTACATCTCTTAATTTATCCTTGGCCAATTACTGCGAATACCATAGAAAATATGCTCACAAATAGTTCAGAAATCACTCAAGAGTTGATTGATAATTTGAGTCCGCGTGCTAAATCTTTTGCTGCTTTAGAATACTTGTTATTTAAAAGTAATGTGTCAACTAATAATGTAGAATTTGTAAATTCAGAAAAAAGAGTAATTTACCTCCAATTCTCAAGCCAATATTTAAAGAGCCTAAGTGAGCGCTTACAAAATATTTGGTCTTCTAACGAAGGTGATTATGGAGCGAGACTTATAGCAAATAATGGCACTGGCATTGATGGATCATTCAATTTATTCTTTAATGGGATATACAATCTTATAGATACTGGAAAAGTTACTAAAGTAGGAAAACCAGGAGGGTTAGAAAACTCAGCTGTAACCAATACAGAATCGACTCAGGCTTACTACAGTAAAACATCTTTAGTGCTGCTAAAATCAAGTATTGAAAGTGTTGAAGACACATATTTCAATCCTGATGGTTTAGGTATTGACGATTATGTGTTCTCTATTACAAAAACCGAAGGACTAAATACCATTGTACAAGAAAAAATTGAGGCTATTTACAGTGCTATAGAAGTACTACCAACGAATTTAGTGGATGCAATTAACACAGAGCCTCAATTGGTATCAACATTACATTCTAAATTGAATGAGTTAAGAATTGTTTTTGCTGTAGATTTGAGAAGCACATTATCTATTGTTATTACATCTACCGATAATGATGGCGATTAATTAGATGCCCACATTCTAACGATAAAAAAGGGCAAATCTATACAGATTTGCCTTTTTTATTTCAAAATAGCATAATTAAATTAAGCTTGAGCATTTTGAGGTGCCCAATGAGAACACAACATATCTTGAGCCGCTTTTTCTGGATTTGCACAAGACTCTGATTCATAACGATCACAGGTAATACAATTTGGATTATTTTTAAGAGTCGCCTTCATTTCAAAACTATCACACGTATAACTCGTTGAAACTATTACTCCGTGTACTTTGCATATTTCATTTGCGCTTAAGTTTTCACAGTTCACGCAACTATTTCCTATTCGTATTGACATAATGTTTCTATTTAAAGTATTAATATTTCTCAAATATAAAAAAGAGCGGGCTTAGAACAAATACAAATAGCTGAATATCAGTTATTTGTATTTAGACTGTTTAAAAAGAAGGATTAATAAGCTACTGTTCTTCGGAAATTTGAATCTATCAAAATTAGTAACCATACTATAGTATATTGTAAATAAGACGATTAAAATTTTTGCGGTCAGTAGATCATTTCATGTATTTGTAATCCATAAAATAAGAGTTTTATGAATATATTTAAAGAACAAAACCTTATAGCGTTTAGTGAATACTTCAAAACAGATAATAATTGCAAAGAATATCTAGCAAATATTACGTGGAATAGCGATTTTGAATGTTTGAAGTGCAGCAATAAAACGAGTCAAATCCGCAAGAATTTTGTAAGAACTTTTAATAAGTGTAGCCATACAGAAACTACTCCATCAAATACTTTGTTTTATAAGACGAAATTTGGTTTGCGAAAAGCATTTTTAACTGTTTTGAGATATCAACTACTACAAAAACTTTCAAAAAGCTCGTTAAGCCCCTCATAAGTATCTTTAGACTTGTCGAAAGCAGGGATAATGACTTTACCACCTTTCAATTTACAAACTTGATAAGTTTACTCATGTGCGTGCGCTGTTCGTCTGATTGACTATAGAAAAAATCAGACACTCCACTATAACCTGTAGCATCTATGCTAGATGCCAGTACTACATATAGCAGGGAAGCTTCGTATTTAATCTAATTGCTTAATAAGTTCTCTATTATAGTATTCATGTTTTTCTAATTTAACGAACTTTAAATGGATAGATCTATTGATCACAACATTCAGAATCACTTTAAAGTATCGTTACGAATCAAACACTAAAAGATTTTTTTTATTAAAACCGATATGCACAACTTTACCTGTTAAATCTTCTTTAGAGTAGAAGCTTATATAAGATTCACTTTGGAGCTTGAGTGTATTTAAAAATTGACCTTTAAAAAATTGACTTTTCGCTATTTTAGAACGTAAACTATACTCACAATCCTCATTCAGAATAAATTCATTTAATCGTAAGGCGCTAGTTTTATTATTCTGCGAGTAAAAACCAAAACACTCGAGATCTAAATTAGAAAGCATTACAAATTGATTAAATAATGAAGCCACATAATAATTAACGGAGTTGTTATATAATTCTTTAGCGGTCCCTCTTTGGATAATGGTTCCTTGTTTTAAAACTATAATTTCATCTGCTATTGCCATAGCATCTTGCGTGTCATGTGTCACAAAAATAGCAGTAACCCCTGTCTTCTTTATAATATCAAAAATTTCGTTTCTCAACTGAATTCTCAAATTGACATCAAGATTACTAAAAGGCTCGTCAAAGATCAAGAGACTTGGTTGCGACGCTAATGCTCTGGCCAATGCAACACGCTGTTGTTGACCGCCAGATAATTGATGAGGATAGCGGTGATCAAATCCATTGAGTCCTACCAAGCACAAAACCGCTTCTACTTGTTGCTTCCTTGTTTTCGATTTAGAAATCCCATAGGCTACATTTTTAAACACAGTTAAATGAGGAAATAACGCATAATCTTGAAAGACCATACCAATATTCCTTTGCTCGGGCGGCACAAAAATTAAATCGCTCGCTACTACAGTATTATTTAATTCAATACAACCACCATCTGTAGTTTCTAATCCAGCTATAAGCCTTATGAGCGTTGTTTTACCGCTTCCACTCTCACCTACAATAGCCATGATTTTCCCTTTTGCAAGTGTCAAACTTAAATTATTAACAACAAAGTCCTCTCCACCATTAAAAGTTTTAGAAATTGAATTGATATGTAATACGTTATTATTTAGTTCCATTTAATATCAATCGGTTTAAAAAAAGTATGGGTATAACACCGGTAATAATAATACATAATGAAGGCAGTGCTGACTCCATTACGAGTTCATCACTAGCATATTCATAAGCTTTTACTGCTAATGTGTTTATATCATACGGTTTTAAGATTAGTGTTAAGGGTAGTTCTTTCATTGCATCTACAAATACTAAGATAAATGCGCTAAATAAACTAGGTTTAAGCAAAGGTAAGTCAATTTTAAAAAACGTTTTGAGCGTTCCTTTACCTAATAATCTAGAAGACTCAGAAAGCGATTTACCGATTTTTAATTGACCTGCCTCAATAGGATTAAATGCGACTGCTATAAATCGTATAATATAGGCATAAATCAATACCACGAGAGTCCCGTTAATCAGTAGTCCAAGATCTAAATCAAACATTTGTTTCCCCACTTTGATAAGCCATTTATCTAAATGAAGGGTTGGAATCATAACACCTATGGCTATTACAGCACCAGGAATAGCATATCCTAAAACAGCAAGATGCGAACTTTTACTTAATAATTTAATACGATTCCATAGAGGGAAATGCACTACTAATAAGGCAAATGTGACCGTTAAAAGTGACGTTAGGAATGCGATACCTAGACTTTGAAATGCAATAGTTATAAATGATAAAGAAGCAACTTTTGAAAATGTTAAAACCGTCCAATACAGCAATTGACCGAGCGGTAAAACAAAACCACAAAGAATAGGAATACTTACAACTATAAAAACAAGAACACGCCAACTCGGAGACAGTGCTAATTTTGGCAATTTAAAATCACTTTTTCCAGAAATCTCATAACTTCGATTACCTCTTAAAAATCGCTCTATACCAATTATTGCAAAGACCAAAACAAGTAAAATTGCAGATAGATAAACGGCTGTAGAGATTTCTTCTAAAGCAAACCAAGATCTAAAAATTCCCGTTGTGAATGTATGAACGCCATAATACTTTGCGGCTCCATAATCATTGAGCACTTCCATAAGGACTAAAACTAAGCCTCCAACAATAGCGGGCCTAGCCATTGGTAAAACAATTTTAAAGAATGTTTGAAACTCTGAGGCTCCTAAGCTCTTTGAAGCTTCTATAAGTCGACCAGATTGATATAAAAAAACAGCACGGGAAACCACATAGACATACGGAAATAATGAAATACTTAAAACAAATATAAGCCCGTAGATATTAGTCACACTAAATTTAGAAGATGTCAGACCTATGTTTCGCAATAAGAATTCTAACGATCCGCCGTAATCAAAAAAACCGGCATAAGCATAAGCAGTAATATAAGATGGTATGGCCAATGGTAAAATTAATAGCCATTCTAAAGCGCGTTGAAATGGAAGTTTATATCTGCTCACAATCCAAGCAGAACTTACTCCAAAAACAAGCGTTAGAAGTGTACAACCTAAAATTAAGTATAACGAATTAAGCGAGTAATCCAATAATAAATACTTTATCATGTGACTCCAACTTTCTCCCGGACCAGAAAATAATTTAAAAAAAATCGTTAAAATAGGGATCACAATAAATGCAATAATGGCTAATGTATATATTGACCATTTATTGAAATCTCTTCTTAAATATGTGAACCTAAACAACTTCAAAGTCTATTTCCAACCAGCTTCATCAAATACAAGAACTGCTTTTTTATTATTTTCTCCAAGCTTTGAAAGTGGTAACATATCTTCTTTAAATATCCCCCATGATTTAAGTAAATCTGATACCTCTACCGCTGGATTAACAGGATATTCGTAATTAGAACTTGCAAATACTTTTTGAGCGTCTTCGTTTACTAAGTACTCAATAAATTTAATGGCATTTGCTTTGTTAGGCGCATATTTAGCAACTCCTGCACCACTAATATTAATGTGTGTTCCTCTATCGTCTTGATTCGGAAAAAACACACCAATACGCAGTCCTACTTTAACCTCTTCTGGATCTTCAGAATTTAATAACTTCCCAATATAATAGGTATTTACAATAGCCAAATCTCCCTCTCCAGCAATGACTGCTTTTATTTGATCTCTATCATTTCCTTGTGGAGAACGTGCCATATTTTTAACAATATTTTCGCCCCAAGTTTTTGCAGCATCTTCGCCTTTATGTGCAATTATTGAAGCCATTAAGGATTGGTTATAAATATTTCCAGAAGATCGTACTAGTATTTTTTCACTCCATTTGGGTGCAGTCAAATCTTCATACGTTGATAATTGTTCTGGATTCGTTTTATCCTTATCGTAGACAATAACACGGGCTCTTTTTGTTAGAGCAAACCACTGATTCTCTTCATCCCGCAAATTTGATGGAATAATAGTTGTCAATAATTTTGAATCTATAGCTTGTAGCAAGTCTTTATCTTTAGCTCTTACTAACCTACCAGCATCCACCGTTATTAAGACATCTGCAGGGGATTGCTTACCTTCTAAAGTCATTTTTTGCATGAGTTCGTCTGCCTTTGCATTGACTACATTAACTTTAATGCCAGTTTGTGCTTCGAACTTTGCAAATAGCATTTGATCAACTTCATAATGTCTATGGGTATACACATTGACTTCTTGTATTTCAGATTTAGAAGCATCGTTCGTTATTCCCTCTTTTTTTATTTCAGATTTACATGCACCTAAAGCTAGTGCGAAAGCAATAATTAAATGGCTATTTTTCATGGTGTTTAATTTATAATTTTATTTGCAACGTTGCATAGAAATTTCTTGGGGCTGATGGTATTATTCCTGGTCCAGGATAACCTGTTGCTCGTCTCGTAAAATACGTTTCGTCTAGTACGTTATTAATTCCTGTTTCTAACTTAAAACGTTTGTAAGTGTAGGATAAAGCCACATCCATAATATCATATTGTGGTATTGCTCCAATGACTCCGCTTAAATTTGAGTCTTGAGAGTTTGTGGCATCTGTAAATTGGCTCGCTAAATACGAGTATTGCACATTTGCTAACAAGTTTTTATATCCGAATCGCAACCCCGTTTTAATATTCACATCAGGAACAAATTCTACTTGATTCCCTTGTACTCCAGATTGTTGTGATTCTGTGTATTCCGAAGAAATAAAAGACGCATTGATGAAATAGTTAAAACTAAAATCATTGTCCATTTTAAGAATCTTCTTTAAATTAAAATCAACTAAAGATTCTACACCAAAGAGTCTAGCATCACCAACATTGCTGCGCTCACTTATAACACGACCATCATCAAACGCTTTTTGAATAAAACCAATTCTACCATTATAGAATAAAGCAAATGCTCCTACATCGTAAGAAATGATATTTTTATAATTACCTCGAAAACCGATATCTGCAGTAAATCCTTCCTCATCTGTAATATTGGGATCAACTGCAAATGCTGGATTTGAAATATTGATATCTGAGAAGGTTACTGATCTATAATTTTGAGAGATATTTCCATAAATCTCTAAAGCAGTAGATGGCTTATAACTCAACCCAACTCCTAACAAGATGAAGTTACGCTCAAAATCACGATTATCTTCTATCGTTTCCTCAAAAATAACATTGCCTGCTGCATCTGTATTAATACGTTTGAAAAAGCCTTCACTTTCGGTTTTTATGTATTCAAAACGAAACCCAGGTGTGATAGAAAATGTATCATTTAAGTAAAAGATATTCTCTCCAAAAACGGCAACGTTAAGATTGGGAAAATCAAATTGTGATTGTGCTGGATAATTCGGGAATTCGTCGCTAAAGAAATTAAAGTCTGGCCCGCTACCATCAGATCCTGGACCTTGTTGTTCGTCGTTGTTGGCTTTATAAAATTTAGAGCCTATTAGGAACGTTGCTTCTTTTCCAAACAACTTATATTTGCTCAATAATCGTGCTTCTGCACCAAAGTTTTTAAAATTACCTTTGATTAAATCACGTGCTGCATTGGGGTCAATTTGATCTACACGATTGGTTCTAAATCCAAGCGCATTGCGAGAGGCATTAAGTCCAAATGCGCTAAATGTAAAATTGGTTTCTTCTGAAAATTTATGACTCAATTTGAAGTTATACAACAACCAATTTACACTAAACCAATTACGTACTCTATTGCTTTGCAATGGGTCTTCATTAAACTGCGCATCTGTTAAACCACCAGCTTGCTGGGCGAGATAATACAAGTGTGTAAACTCTGCAGATATGTTTGTTTTCTCGTTGAATTTGTATCCCAAATGGGCAAATACATTTTTGGATTCAAACTGCGAATTTGGTCTAAAGCCATCCCCTTTTTTATAGTTGAAATAGGTATAGTAACTAAATTTATCTTTTGTACCGCTTAGACTTGTAAAGTTCGTGTATAACCCAAAACTTCCAACCGTATTTCTCGTAATCAATGCTAAGGGTTTGTTTGAATTTGGTGCTTTTGTTTTGAAATTTATGAGTCCACCAAACTGCGTTCCATACTGTAGCGACGCTGCACCACGAATCACTTGAATTTCTTTTAAACCTTCAGCAGCAGGGGTGTAGTAGCTTTCTGGATACCCCAACACATCTGCGCTAATATCATACTCATTTTGTCTGGTATTAAAATTAGCTGTGCGATTTGGGTCTAAACCACGGCCTCCAATATTGAGTTGTAATCCAGCATCATCATTTTGATAAATATTTAATCCTGCAACTTGACTATATAATTGTCGCGCATTATTAGTTGCGAGATTGGCTAGCGATTGATCTACTAAAATAACCTCAGTTTTCTTACCGGCATAAATAGCAGTTCCTTCGACGTCTTTTAACCTATTGAGTTCAAATACTTTTGTGCGTCTTGCATTGATTACAATTTCTAAAAGATCTTCTTGTAGTGGTAATAGCACAATATTTAGGCTCTCATCTTTTTCAAGCGTTTGTTCTAGTTCAAGAATTTTAAATTCTGAAATATAAAACACCAAACTTAGTTCTGTTTTCTCAGAAGAAAAATTATAATACCCTTTAGCGTCTGATGTTGTTAATAATCCAGTAAACGTATCAAAAATTTGAACATTATTAATAGCGGTATTATCATTTCCATTAGTAATATAACCCGAGACTTCGTTCTGCCCAATTAAGGGCAGACTGAATAGAAATATGAATAGTATTAATTTAAAATCCTTTAATGTCATCTTTAAATGGTAAAATCCAGTTTTTGGGTTTAAATGATTCTTTTTCTTGATATAAATCTACGGTTGGATCAATATATTGCGTACTTAATCGTCCATTTAGTGCGACATAGCTCTCCGCATACACTTGCAAGTTTTTATGCCCTTTCGCCGTAAAGTGGTCGCCTAAATAATGAGCATACTCTAAAATAAAATCAGGTTGACAACTCATTTGCTTCTCTTGAAATGCGGTTAAAAAATCTGTATTATCAGCGTAAAAGTACTGCCCTGTTTTGGAATTTGCAATTTTAAAAGTGGTCAATCCTGCTTTTTCCATAAGCATGACTCTCCATGATAGTCTGTACCCTTCTTCTGTCCAGAATAATTCGTTTTCATAGCGCAGATATCTAAACGGAAATAGGATTTGAAATACAAAAAAAATAGCGATAATTGGGAGTAGGATCTTTCGACGAGAAAACGGATAAATATCTTGTGCTTTTGGGGTGCTTATATTTCTTCGGAAAGGTTTTAACAAGCATTTCATTGTGGCTATTATTTTTTCATGTACGCGAGCGTCAAAGAAAATTAAAGTGGCTACAATCATGATGTAAGGAAACATACCAATCGGAAATAAAATTCTTGTAAATACATGGAAAAATACAACTAAGACAAAAGCAAATGTACGTGTTCGTTTGTTTAATAATAAAAATGGAATAAACAAATCATAAAACATACCAGACCAGCTCATCGCATAATGAAACCAATCTTGCTGCATGAGATTATTACCGATAATTGGTAAGTCATATTTTGAAGGCAACCAGATTTTTAATGGCATGGCGCTAAATAGCCAATCACTATTTATTTTTGAGATTCCTGCATAGAAATAAACAATTCCTAAAAGTAGTTTTATACTATCTATGGTCCAATTTGGAATTTGATTGAAACTTTTCTTTCTACGTAAATTATCAATTGAAAATGTAGCATTTGCAGGTAAGAAGATCATCAAAAAACTCAGGACACTAATAAAATAATAATGATTGAGGTAGGTGGTTTTATCAATGAGTTCTATGTACGTGAAGCTTAAAAAAAAGAGAATAATTGCGAGTCTATATTTTAAACCAAAAGCGATAAAAAGTGCAGATATTCCGCAGATAAAAAATAAGAGATAATTATAATCTCCTAACGATCTCACCCATTCAAAATAGTAATATTTAAAATGAAAATCAGGGTCAATATATAACTTTTCTATCCAACCATGATACCAAAACCTGAGGATACTTAAACACATCATAAGCCCAAAAAACACACGAAAAATGGCTAGAGGAGCTGCGTTTTCGGTTTTGTTCAGATATGATTTTAGTTTAGTAATCATTTATTAACTTTTGAAGCACTTCTAATGCATTCAAGTTGACAGTTTAGACTTTAAAAAAAATTCCTTAGTGTATGTACAGCACTAAAGAATCTTTCATTATTTTATGTCATGCTTGATTAATCTCCATCCGCATCTACGTAATCGATACTTATATTCATCGCTTGAATCATATCTACTTTTAAAAGAACGACTGCTCTTTGTAACTCGTCATATGCTTCTAGCATTTTAATATTTTCTGTATCAACTTGTAAAGAAAAACTATTACTTAATAATTTTATTTTTGATTCAGCAGTATTAAACTGATTATTAATCAATGCACTTAAATCCTCTCCTTGTCTAATCGTATTTAAATACGTTAAGTAGGAATTAAAACTCTCCCCTGTTGCTAAAGAATTATAAGATTTACCATTAAAAAAATCTTGCGTTGCTTCTAATGCTGTTAAGGCTAAAACTTTAGAGACTTCTTTATTATAAAACGCTTCTACCTTATCGTTAAAAGGTGTTGTTGAAAACACACCAGCTGGAATACCAAATTTGTTAGCACGCAATCCTTTCTCGTAATAGAAGATAAAGTCGTTCGTTAATTTATTAGCAGAACTTGTTGCTGTATTTGCGGTACTATTAACAAAAATAGTTCTATAATTTGATGTCCAGTCATTTAAAACTGTCGTGGTCAAAGATTGCATTTGATTCACCAAATCTGACAAATACGTCTTATAAGCGTCAAAATTTGAAGCGCTTGTATAAATTTCCAGAATTTCAGTATCACTATTTGACAAAGCATACAACATATAATCTACAGCTGGAAAACCTACTGCATCATTATTATTTACGCTAGCAAGATCATAGGTTCCTGAGGTAATATTACTTTTAATATCACTCGAGTTAGTAGGGTAAATATTCATTTGAAAAGCATAATTGAGTTCTTCCGCTTTACCAATATTGAACATTTCAACATATTGCCATGTTTTGTAAGCTTCGAGCCAAGATACTCTTACTGCATCTAAAGTAGCCTGATTTGGAGCTGCCAAAAATGCATCTTTATCTGTAGATAATGTTTCTAAATCTAAGCTTAAGTCTTGAATCGCAGGAATAATAATATTGTCGGCCCAATTAGTCAACATCGCTTGACGGTTAAAATCATCTGATGTTCCCACAGATTCTCCGATATCATCTGACTCTGTGCAAGTAACGAACATCGCGATTGCAAATAAGCTTAAAACAATTTTCTTCATTATTGTTGTTTTTTTTAATTTACAAAGATAAACAAGCAAATACGTTCAAGCAAGGGAACGCATTTACTTTTTTTAGATTAATACGTAATTAACTTCCTGCTTGCGCAATAGTTAAATCAAATCTATTTGCTATTTCAGCAGACATCGCCTCTAAGGTTGCATCTGTAACATCCCAAAATCCATTTCCTGCCATTAATTGAGTAATATACTCATCTACTTCAGTCTTCGTGAAATAAGGCGCATTAGAACCTGTTTTACGCGTAAACTGTAAGCTATAGATAAATCCAAAACCTTCAGATAAATCATGGAATGCGCCACCATTATCTCCAGTACTTCTAACAATCCTACCTTGTTCTAAGTAGTAGATTGCTCTAATAGCGATCATTTTAGAGATTTCATTTTTAATAATATCAGCTTGCTCATCTCTTACCACATAGTCATTTGCAACAATAGCAGCACGCCCTAATTTAAAAGCGTTGTAAAGACTAAGTGCAATCCCTTGATAATCGGAATCTCCTTCTACTCTAGACAAGTACTTATTCAGAAAACTATCTTGATTAAGCGCTGGGTTTAATGCATCATCAGTTCCATATAGGTACCCAAAAGCTTCATCCCACTTGTGCTCCATAGTAGTATAGTTTTTTCCTTCGGCAACAGTTTCAGCATTATTATCTACTACGTTACCTCCGGCGTCTAAAACAGCAGGACTTAGATAATTATTTAGGAGTTGATCTGTCATCAAAGCACCAATTAAACTTTTGTTTATGGCTTGGTTGTATTCTAAACCTTGCGCATTTATATAACGTATAGATCCTCCTCCAGCTTCTTGGATTTGGCCTGCAACCCCTGCAGAAGCATCCTCATCCCATCTTGGAAAGACATCATTCACTTGGTTTGCAATCCAAGTATCAAAATCATTTTTTATAGCTGTGGCATCAGTAGTATTTGCTGCAAAGAAATCTGAAGAAGCAGCTACTTTACTTCTAATACTTTTGCTTGATGTGTTTAAATCTGCGTCAGAGAAATCTGCGTTTCCTTCTACATGCGCAAACATACCGTCCAGCTGCGCTTCAGTTTTAGAGGGATCTTTAAGTGCACTTACAAATTCTTGTCCCATTAAAATACGCGTGGTTTGTCCGCTGTAACTAACCGTTGTTTCTCCATTTCGGGCAAATGTGTAGGTTGCGGGGGCTTCTAATTCTGTTATTATTAAATCGGGACCATCATCACTAGAACAGGATATTAATAGGCTAGCAATGGCGAATAAACTTAGGATAATTTTCTTCATTTTTTAGGTTTTTTTACTATTTTTATTTAGACTCGTTACAAATAATAATTATAATTCGACCACAAAGATAAAGCACAAATTTATATTATCAAAGCTTATTTAGACTAATTTTAAATAAATTCTCAAAATGATATTTTAATGGATAGCTTACTTCTAAATGAAGTGAGATTCTTCTAAGTAAATCAGACATTTTTTTCATTTTTTGATAGTTCATTATAAAACTCACTTTTGTATTTTCTAGAAGAAAGGGTTTATAATGCTTGGAATTTTAGTAATCTTCCCAACGTGAAGGCTTGTCCACGACATCTTTAACCGGGTCATACATAATTTCAATTTTATCAGGTTTTAAATACAATCTTGCATCTGATAGATTGAGTCGTTTAGAGGTATCTTTACATTCAGACAATGTTCAAGGTAAGAATAAGGCATGGAAAAGATAAGATTCCAAGTCATATTATTGAGTATCTTTGACTGCATCACTTAAGGGGAAAATATATGGGTGCTCAAGATCAGGGAAATGGAATTTAGAGAGTATTTTATAGAGCCGTATTTTTAGGTTATTTTAATGAAAATAAAATAAGAGATAAACAAGTATCAATCAGACTAA
>TARA_B110000037_G_scaffold217941_1_pt1 | contig 15619 bp, 16 predicted proteins | sample TARA_B110000037 | Tara Oceans TARA_B110000037 (sample SAMEA4397196) | marine metagenome | biome: Polar Biome; feature: [MIX] marine epipelagic wind mixed layer (ENVO:01000061); material: water (ENVO:00002006), including particulate matter (ENVO:01000060) such as... | depth 10-100 m
ATGACAGTATAGTTTGGAAAATTTTCAAATTTGCAGGTTATACTTACGGGCCATTATTGGGCTTGTTTGCTTTTGGTTTATTAACTAAAATAAAAGTTAAAGATAAGTTGGTTCCAATAATTGCTATAGTTTCACCGTTTATTACCTATGCAATTCAATACTATTCACCGCAATACCTTAACTATACTTTTGGCTTTGAATTACTATTCGTAAATGCATTAATTACTTTTGTTGGCTTGGTTCTTGTAAAAGAATAAGGCAATAACAACACTAAAACTTAGGACCGCTTTAAAGAAAAAATAAGCAGTTAAATCAAACATAAAATATATGACTCAGAAACCAATCAGAACTTGGGCAGAAGCTCAAGCAAAATCTAGCTGGACAATGTTCAGAATCATGGCTGAATTTGTAGAAGGCTTTGATACCTTAGAAAATATAGGACCTTGTATTTCAATATATGGATCTGCAAGAACTAAAGAAGATAATGAGTATTACAGCAAAGCAGTAGAAATTGCAGAAGCATTTGTAGAAGAAGGTTATGGCATTATAACCGGTGGTGGCCCAGGAATAATGGAAGCAGGAAATAGAGGTGCCAGAAACAAAAACGGTAAATCGGTAGGTTTAAATATTGACTTACCTTTTGAACAATACTCAAATCCATATATAGACCAGGACAAAGAAATTACTTTTAATTATTTCTTTGCTAGAAAAGTCATGTTTGTGAAATTTGCACAAGCATTTGTCTTAATGCCAGGTGGTTTTGGGACTTTAGATGAGCTTTTCGAAAGTATAACTTTGATTCAAACAAAAAAGATAGAACAAGTACCTATTATTCTTTTTGGCACTGAATTTTGGGGTGGTTTAATAGAATGGATAAAATCTACGCTATTAAAAAAACATGCTACAATTAGTCCACATGATTTAGAATTATTACACGTAACAGATTCTGTAGAGAAAGTAGTAAAAATAGTAAGTGCTCATTATGATAAGAGTAGTTTAAAACCAAATTTCTAATACTAATGAGGAAATTTTTATTACTTTCCTTTTTATTGTATAGGATTACTCCTTCACCAAATCCAAGCCCAGTTCATCTAATTGATCTTGCGCTATAAAAGCAGGCGCATCTATCATAACATCTCTACCAGAATTATTTTTAGGAAAAGCAATAAAATCTCTAATAGTTTCTTGACCACCTAAAATAGCGACCAATCTATCTAAACCAAATGCCAATCCACCATGTGGCGGCGCACCGTATTCAAAAGCATTCATCAAAAAGCCAAATTGTTCCTTAGCTTCACTTTCAGAAAATCCTAAATGTTTCAACATTAAAGCTTGCATATCTTTATCATGAATTCTTATAGAACCACCACCAATTTCGTTACCATTTAATACTAAATCGTAAGCATTTGCTTTTACGGCTCCTGGGTCAGTTTCCAACAAAGGAATATCTGCAGGTTTTGGCGCAGTAAATGGATGATGCATTGCATGGTAAGCATTTGTATCTTCATCCCATTCTAATAACGGAAAATCTATAACCCATACTGGCGCAAAAACTTTAGGATCCCTTAATCCTAACCTTTCAGACATTTCCATTCTTAAAGCACTTAATTGAGCTCTTACACTGTCTAAAGAACCAGATAAAACCATAATTAAATCCCCTTTTTTAGCATTCGTAATTTCTGCCCATTTAGCTAATTCTTCTTCATTGTAAAATTTATCTACAGAAGATTTAAAAGAACCATCTTCATTGTATTTTGCCCAAATCATACCAGAAGCACCTACTTGTGGTCTTCTTACCCAATCAATTATTTTATCAGTTTCCTTTCTAGAATATCCTGCACAAGCCGGCACAGCAATTCCTAAAACAGCTTCTTGCTCATCAAAAATTTTGAATCCTTTATTTTTTACCGTTTCAGTTAAATCACCAAATTTCATATCGAAACGAATATCTGGTTTGTCATTACCATAAGTTGCCATAGCATGGTCATAAGTCATTCTTGGAAAATCTCCCGCTTCAACACCATTTATTTCTTTTAATAAATGTCTTGTTAAATTCTCAAAAACATTTAAAATATCTTCTTGTTCAATAAAAGCCATTTCACAATCAATTTGTGTAAATTCTGGTTGTCTATCTGCTCTTAAATCTTCATCTCTAAAACATTTTACTAGCTGAAAATATTTATCCATTCCACCAATCATCAGCAATTGCTTAAAAGTTTGAGGTGATTGTGGTAAAGCATAAAACTGCCCTTTATTCATTCTAGAAGGCACAATAAAATCTCTTGCTCCTTCCGGTGTAGATTTAATTAAGTAAGGTGTTTCTACATCTATAAATCCTTCATCCGAAAGAAATTTTCTAACCTCCATAGAAACCTTATGTCTAAACATCAAACTCTCTTTCACAGGATTTCTTCTAATATCTAAATAACGATATTTCATTCTTAATTCTTCCCCACCATCTGTTTCATTTTCTATGGTGAAAGGAGGCGTTAGAGACTTATTTAAAACGGTAACTTTAGTTGCGTTTATTTCAATGTCTCCAGTAAGCATATCAGGATTTTTTGAATGTCTTTCAATGACTTTTCCTTCTATTTGAACAACATATTCTCTTCCTAACTCTTTAATTTGGGCAATAATATCATTACCTACAACACCATTTTCTGCAACAACTTGTGTTAAGCCGTATCTATCTCTAAGAATAACCCAAGTAATATTTCCTTTATCTCTAACAGCTTGAACCCATCCAGCTAATCTTACATTTTCTCCAATTTGAGGGCTTCTTAATTCGCCACAAGTGTGTGATCTATACATAATAAAACATTTTGAATGCCAAAAGTAGTGAATTAGTGAATAATTTAGAGCAGATTAGTGCTCATTTTGTGTATTTTTATATTATTTTGAACGTAAGTAGGAAAAAAATACAACAAAATGAATAAACTAAACGTTTTAAGATTTGAATATTAGCGTCATAATATTATCTTTAGCTTTTATTAAGTAAAAACCCAGCCTTTTACGAAATAATAATTATTACACAATGAAAAAGCTTTTATTATCAATATTTACTGCCGGATTAATGACGAGTCTTTTTGCTCAAGACCCTCATTTATCTATGTTTTATAGTGCTCCGTTACAATTAAACCCTGCATTAACAGGTGTTTTTAATGGAAACTATAGACTTTCTGCGTTATACAGAAGCCAATGGGGAGAGGTTTTAAAAGATGAAGAAGCTGGTCCTACTCAGTTTAGAACCATGACTTTTGCTGCTGATTTTAGAATCCCAATTAATAAAAATGCTTTAGGAATAGGCATTGAAGCGTTAAATGATGTAGCTGGAGAATCTAGCTTTGGAACAACAAGAGGTGGTTTAGCTTTGTCTTACATGCAAAGTTTAGACAAATGGAGTCAGCATTATATCGTTCTTGGTTTACAAGGAGACGTAATTAATAGAACATTTAGTCCTGAAAATTTAAGATTAGGAGCACAATGGGATGGCACAGCCTATAATCCAATTTATGGCCCCGTAGACCCTTATTTAGCAGGAGCAAGTACGAGCAGATTATTTTTTGATGCAAGCGCAGGTTTATTGTATTTTTATAAAAGTAGAGATGCCAAGACTTCAGCCTATGTAGGTTTTGCAGTACAGCATATTAATGAGCCAAACGAATCTTTTGTACAAAATGGGACAACCGTTAAACTAAACAGAAAATATGTTGGTCATGCAGGCGTTAACTTTCCAGTATTACCCCAAATTCATTTATTACCTAAATTATTAGTACAGTTTCAAGGGCAGAGCTTAGAAACTATTTATGGTTTAGATGTTAGGTTTTTATTTGACAAATTTGACCCAAGTGGAAATGCATTTAGGTTTGGTGGCATGTTTAGAGGAGTTGGAGGATTAAACCCATACAATGCTGAATCTTTGATTTTTATGGCCGGTGTTGATTTTAAAGGAATAGATTTTGGTATTGCTTATGACTTAAATATTTCTGGTTTAAAAAGAGCAACTTCTTTAAGAGGTGGGTTTGAAGTTTCTTTAATTTATGTAGGGAAATTTCAAAAACGTTCTGTAGATAATACGCCTTGTCCTGAGTTTTAATTAAGAAAATCATTTTTCATTGCAACAGTCTTTTTATTGTATTTTTGTGTCCTCTATGAACAAAAGGTATTTTTTAGAAATTGCATTTGATGGTGCTAGCTATTTTGGTTGGCAAATACAACCAAATCATATTTCTGTACAAGAAAAAATATCAAATATTTTATCTAGTTTATATAATCAGCCTATTAAAATAGTTGGCTGTGGGCGGACAGATACAGGTGTTCACGCAAAACAATATTTTCTTCATTTTGATGCTCCTATTGAAAGACAAAATATTTTTGAAAGTATAAAATTGATGCTCCCAGAAGATATTCAATTGATAAAATTTCATACAGTCAGTCAGGAAGCACATGCACGATTTGATGCTACAGAAAGATCTTATACTTATCATTTACATCAGAAAAAGAATATTTTTAAAAGACACTATAGCTTAGGTATAAATTTAAACAAATTAGATTTAGCTAAAATTAATCAAGCTTGTGAAGTTTTCTTAAACCAAACAAATTATGCTTGTTTATGTAAAAAAAATCCTGCATTAAAAGATTATATTTCTAAAGTAAAAATTGCGCAATGGACTATGAGCGATGATAATGAAACAGCTAGCTTTTCGGTAACTGCCAATCGATTCTTACATAACCAAATAAGAAGAATGGTAGGGACTTTGTTGTTGGTAGGGGCTGGCAAAATAACAGTTTCAGCTTTAGAATCTGCCATGCAAAATAATATTCCTTTGAAACATAATGACACCGTAAAAGCAAATGCTTTATTTCTTCATTCAATAAAGTATCCATATATATAATGAGTGTAAACAAAAAATCAGATTTAACAACCTTAAAAAGAGTCATAAAACTAGCGAAACCTCATAGATTATCATTTTGGGTTTCTATTTTTCTATCCTTAGCCTTAGCAGGTATTAATGCAGTTCAACCAATATTTGTTAAGAGAACAATAGATCTTGCTATCGATAATTACGAATACAATAAAGTATTTTTATTGGCACTAAGTGTTTTTGGATTAATCCTATTGGCAGCAGTGTTAAGGTATTTTTTTATTTACATTACACGTTTTTTAGGACAAGCAGTAGTAAAAGATTTAAGAGTAAAAATGTTTAAACATGTAATAGGTTTAAGACTGTCATTTTTTGATAAAACCCCTATAGGAACAGCTACAACTCGTACAGTTAATGACATTGAGACAGTAAACAATATTTTTACTCAAGGATTAATTCAAATAGTTGCAGATTTGGCTGCTATTATTTTTATATTGATTATTATGTTTTATAATAATCCTATTATGGGATTGATGAGTATTTCTACATTACCTATTCTTATTTATGTTTCTTATATTTTCAAGAATAAAGTGAAGGTTACTTTTCAAAAAGTGAGAACAAAAGTATCTGAATTGAATGCCTTTTTACAAGAGCATATTACGGGTATGAAGATTGTCCAAATTTTTGGTGTTGAAAAACAAGAATTTGATAAGTATGAAAAAATAAATCAAGCACATACGAATGCCAATGTTGCCACTATTTGGTATTATTCTCTGTTTTTTCCTGCAGTTGAGATATTGCAATCTATTGCAATATCGTTTATGATTTGGATGGGCGCTAACTATATTGTAGGTGGTAATTTAAATATTTCTGTAGGCTTAATGGTTTCCTATATTTTATGGATAAATATGCTTTTTAGACCCATACGTTTTTTGGCAGAAAGATTTAATACTGTTCAAATGGGCTTAGTAGCAGCTGAAAGAGTTTTTAATTTGATTGACAATTCGTATACTATAGAAAATAAAGGAACCATCAAAGATGTTGAAATAAAAGGAGATATAGAATTTAAAAATGTATCATTCTCTTACACCACAGATAAGGAAATTCTTAAAAATCTTAATTTTTCTATCAAAAAAGGAGAAACTGTCGCTATAGTTGGTTCTACTGGTTCAGGAAAAAGCACCATAATAAATGTACTCTCTAAGCTATATCCTATTAAAAAAGGAGAAATCACGATTGACGGAAGAAGTATAGACGATTATGATTTAGGCTTCTTAAGATCTCAAATTTGTACTGTTTTACAAGATGTGTTTTTGTTTTCAGGAACAATAGCAGATAATATTAGACTATTAAATAAAGATATTACCATAGAGGAAATAAAGAACACTGCAGAATTGATAGGCGCAAACGATTTTATTGAAAAATTACCTAACAGCTATGATTATCAAGTAATGGAAAGAGGAGCAACGCTTTCTTTAGGGCAACGACAATTGATTTCATTTGCTAGAGCGCTCATTTACAAACCAGCTATTCTAGTGCTAGATGAAGCTACGTCTTCTGTAGATACAGAAACTGAAAATATTGTACAAAACGCAATAGATAAAATGATTGTAAACAGAACTTCTATAATAATAGCACACAGACTTTCTACGATAGAAAATGCCGATAAAATAATGGTATTAAAAGATGGTATTATTATTGAATATGGTACTAGAGAAGAATTGTTGTCGAAAAGAGAGCACTTCTTTGAATTGTATCAAAATCAGTTTAACAAAAAAATAATTTAATTTACCTGGTATCTAAATAATTAAAAATGAAAATTATTCTATTTGTAGTTTTTCTTAATTTTTTTAACGCAAACCACCTACTTTCAAATTACAGTAGTGACTTTAATCTTGAAATGTTCTTAATGAGAAAAGGAACAAATGTTAAAATTATAATTCTATCTAATGGGATTAATTTACCTTCGAAAATAGAAATAGAAAGAAAATCTACTGCTCCACTTTCAAAATTTAGAAAAATATTAACTGTTAGCAAAGAGCAATTAATACTATTTAAAAAGCATAAAAAACTTCTTCTTACAGATCATTATCCTGAATCAAGACAATTGAACTCTTATTACAGAATTCGTTTTGTTAGCAAAAAAGGACTAATAAAAACTTTACCAAACATTTTCTTAGCAAAAGCTTCTAATAAAAATTCAATCACTTTTGGGGATCATAAACAAGATGAAACAATGTTTGAAACGGAAGAAGAAAAAAAAATAATTACCTATGAAGAGTATAGTACTATTTTTTCAGTAAAAATTATTGGAATCAATATATTGATAACTATCAGTGGTGGAAAATCATTAGAAGGTTCTTGGTTTATAGAAAGAAAATATTCTAAACCATTAGCTTCTTATAGAAGAATAAAGGCTATTTCCAATGAGTATAAAGAGTTGACGATAAATGGAGAGCATGTTTTTATAGACAGGTATCCAGAATCTAAAAAACTAGATGCTTATTATAGATTAATGGTAATTTTAAAAAATGGTAAAATTCTTGAGTTTCCTAGTGTTTTATTAGAAAAAACTGCTAACGGTAGTAAATAAAAAAAGTTTTTAGCATTTCTTAAGTTCAACAAGTTCAAGCTTATTATTTTCAGCTTGTAATATTTTTATCTGAAAATTTTCAATAGTTACAAGTTCATTCATTTCTGGAATATCTTCATTTAAAACAACAATAAACCCTGCTAAGGTCTCATATTCTCCTTCAGGAATACCTAACGCATACTTTTCATTTAAATAATCAACTTCTAGCCTAGTAGAAAAAACATAATGCCCTTCAGCTTTTTTCTCTTCTTTAAAATTAAAATTATCGTGTTCATCTTCAATTTCTCCAAAAATTTCTTCTATTAAATCTTCTAAAGTAATGATGCCTGAGGTTCCTCCATGTTCATCAAAAACATGTGCAATATTTTTATTTTCATTGGTAAAAGAATTTAACAAATTTCTAGCATTCATTGTTTCAGGTACAGAAATAATATCATAAATAATTTCTTCTACATTTGCAGGATTTTTAAATAAGTCAAAATGATGAATATAGCCAACAATATCATCAATGTTTTCATTAAAAACTAGCATCCTAGAATGCTTCTCTTTTATGAAAATTTCTACTAACTCATTAATTGGCGTACTAATGCTTATTGCCTTTATCTCAGTTCTAGGCACCATGCATTCTCTAACTTTTATATCCTTAAAGTTGATAGCCTTTTCTATAAATTCTGCATTAATTTCATCATCATCTCCATCAGCATTTTCTTCATCAACTAATCCCTTTATATAATGTTTAAGATCTGAAGAACTAAATTGATCATTCGTTTCTTCAAGATCTATTTTGGTAAACAACCCAATTAGTTTTAATGATAAAAACTTGAAAATAATAGCGACATATTGTAGTGGAAGATAAACCAAATTAATAGGAATGGCAAAATATTTAAGAATTTTATTAGGTGCAATACTAAATATTGTTTTAGGGAGGAATTCACCAAACAAAAGAACAATAGCGGTTGTTATTAAAGTAATAGAAAGTGTTTTATATAGTTCAGAGGTGAAACTTATGTTTGAATTTATTAATTTTGCCATAAAATGACCTAAAATAATCAATACTATATTATTCCCAATTAATAATACAGTAATAAACAAAGAGTCGTTCAATGCAAATTTTGAAAGGATTCTATCAGCAATAGACTTCGACCGTTTTCCTAATTCAATTTTGAATTTGTTCGATGAAACAAAAGCAATTTCCAAACCAGAGAATATTCCTGAAAGAATTAATAAAATACCGATAATAATATAAATTTCCATAACTAAATTGAGCTACAAAAATATGCTTTTTTTGATAATTAATATTTTACAATTTTTAACACTACTAATAGAAGAAATATTGTCAGTAGAAAATGAATGGAATAGTTTATGCTGTCGACACTATAACAAAACAATTAAAATGAAAAATTGGATAACAAAAACATTATTAACTGCTTTAGCTGTATTTTTTATTTCTTGGTGGTTACCAGGAGTTTCTATAGGAGAAAGCTATTTTAATGCTATTTTAGTTGCTGTAGTATTAGGTTTCTTAAATTCTTCTTTGAAGCCTTTGTTGATTGTATTAACACTTCCTGCTACCATTTTAAGTTTAGGTTTATTTATGTGGGTTATTAATGCATTTGTGATTTTGGTAGCAGACTATTTCTTAACTGGATTTTCAGTTGATGGATTTTGGTGGGCATTGCTTTTTAGTGGATTACTTTCTTTAATTAATTCTTTTCTTCATAAGACTTTTATTAGAGATCATACAAATCAAAGCTTTAATTTTAATAGAAGTGAAAGTATAAGCAATGATAATATTCACACAACTGAAACAGGAAACAAGGTGTCAGAAGAAAATGGTAAAAAGACAATCATCATAGAAAAAAATTGAATTCTCCAAAAAATTTGTTTATTGTTAAGTAATAAAGTTTTTGTAGTGTTCATGATGGTCTTTATTCATATTTGTTTAATAAAAAGTATTGAGAATTCTTTTTCCAATACACTCGTTATACTAAAAAAAATATGTAGCAGAAAATTGGATCTATTAAAACTTTATTGTATTACCTTTCTATATTCTCTAGATGAGAAAATAACTAAGATTATTTTTTAGCTATACCCTTTAACTTTTCATCACGCCACTTAGAAGGCGTCTTTTCTGTTTGTTGCTTAAAAATACTATTAAAAGTAGATTTTGAATTAAAGCCGCTATCAAATGCTATGGCAACAATGGTTAAATGATCAAATTTTTCGTCTAACAATCTTTTTTTAACTTCTTTTACTCTGTATTCATTGATAAAATTAAAGAAGTTTTTACCTAGGTGGTTATTTAATAACTCCGTCAAATGATGCCTTGTAATGTTTAATTGTTTAGACAAATCTTGTATAGTTAGCTCTGGATTCAAATGCGGTTTTTCTGTCTTCATAAAATCCAAAATGTTAGCTATATATAATTTTTTAAGAGCATCTGTAAGGTTAGAATTTTTATATTTTTCTTTTTTTGGTTCTTTTTCTTTTTCATCATTTTCTTCTGTCAAAGGGTGAAATAAATAGGTCTGTTTTATACCAAAATAACTTACCGAAAAGGTTAATAAAACCAAGCTTAAATCTGAGAAGTATTCAATTTTAAAAACACGACTAACAGCAAATATATTATACAAAGACATTATAAAAAAGATGACATAAATACCAATTACAAAAGCTGATAAAAAGTATAACCAATTTAACATATTGTTGCTTGAAAAATAAGAAAAACTATCGTATTTTACTCTTCGGTATCTATTAATTATGTGTAAAGTTAAGCTGCTATAATAAAAAACTGAAAACAAAAATATTACGCCATAAATAACCCTAGCCATAATATAGCCATCTTTTCTAAAGATCATAAACCCACTTTGAAAAGTAAGTTTATCCTGAAAAAAGATAAAATATAGGACGGTTAATAGTATAAAAGGAATAAAATGAGTAAATTCTTTTATAGGTAATTTTTTTAGATTAAACATTAAGGATTTTGTGTACAAATACAAAAATGGGCCGAATGTCAAAGGAATTAATCCAATAGAAAACTGGGCATCAAAAAACTCACCATGCTCTATTTTCATTATAAGAACTAGCATTCTAAAACCAATGGCTAAGAGCCAAAAACTTAAAATCCAATCTGCAGTTCTTTTATTTTTCTTAGTAAGAAAAATAAAAGCCACAAAAATAGCTTGTGCTAAACCAATATAATAAACCGATTCTTCCATTTTAGTTTATAGTAACTCGCGTAAATGTTTTAGTTCTGCCTAAAAACCACAATATACCATAATAGCCTGTTAATTCTAACTCTCCATCATCATTTATTCTCATTTTTCCACTGTACGTATTACCCGTTTCGTAATTGTAAATTTGTCCTTCTTTCCAAACATCTCTTTCTGAGAAATACGAGAATATCATTAAAAAATCTATACCAACTATACTCCTTTTTTGAAGTAAGTTATTAGGGTTTTTTAGATCTAGCCTTTCTATTCCTTTACCCTTTTTAGAATTTTTTAACCATAGAACTTTTCCATAATACAGGTCATTATTCTTGTAAATTTCAATGATTTTATCTTCTTTTTCATTAACCCAATTTCCAAGAATAGCTTCTGAACTTTGGCTAAATCCGATGATGCTTAAGAAGAATAAATAAATAAGTATTATACTTTTTTTCATTTTTTTGTTTTGTGTTGTAAAAATAGTTATAAAATGTGGTTTAGCTACTTCCTTATACCTAATCAATAAATAGTAGAAGAACTACTTATTTTTATTTAGAGATAACTTTGTATTTGTCTGCATTAACAGGATCTAACTTTCTAAGAATGTTTATTATTTCTTTTCTTTCTGCATCAGGTGCATCTTTATAAATATCTATTGTTTCTTTAGATTTTGTATCCGACCACATTTGCATTAAAGATAAGTTAGGATCCTCTAAGCTTATCTTAGCTAAATTCTCTAAGGCTTTTTTAATATTTTTACGCGCTAGAACTTCATCGCTATAAAAATTATCTAATCCTTCTCTGTAATATTGATATTGTGCTTTTCTAAACAATGAATACCTTGGGTTCATTAAATTTGTAACCATCCAGTATCTGCTTCTTTTGTTTTTATCTATAGATTTCCAGCCTTTATACTTTTGCCCATCAGAAGAGCTTACCATATTTACTAAATCTAAGGCTTTTTGCAGGTAAATTTCTCCCCCTTTGTCTTCAAAAGTCTCCTGATCCACCCCAATAACCATATTAGCATAAAAAGCAAGAATGTGACTTAAGTTAGACACAAATTGATTTTCAGCAATTTCTATAGCTTGAAATTCTTTGTAATTAAAAACGATATCATTGTCTATAATATTCAATACAGAAGTATTATAATCGCTATTAAAGACAGGTCTTTTAGACACAATGGTAAAACTTCCACTATAGGAATCTCCGCTTTGCGCTTTAATTGCAATAAAAATACTACACTCTATTTTTTCACTTTCAGCATAAGTTTTTGTTGTCCATTTAGTCGTATTCATAAACGCGAAAATGGCATTTTCTAATGTTTTAAATACTTTTTGATCAGTAGTAATTTTAGAAGCATCTGGTGCAGAAATACTTACATCACAGAACAATTCTTGGGTAAAAATAAAACTTGTGCTAAATACTAAAATGAAACTTAATAAAAATTTATACATTGTTATTTTTTATAATTAACTAAGTAATTTACTATATCTACTGCTACTTCTTGCTTTGTCTTTAACTCAAAAATAGTATTATTATTGTTATTATCTAGTATAGTTATCTTATTTGTATCATGTGCAAAACCTGCACCTTTATCTTCTAAAGAATTTAATACAATAAAATTTAAGTTTTTTACTTTTAACTTTTTTAAAGCATTTATTTCGGGATTATTTGTTTCTAGTGCAAAACCAATAAGTGTTTGATTATTAGATTTTATTTCTCCTAAAGATTTTGAGATGTCTTTGGTTTTTACAAGTGTTAAAACCATTTCGTTGGAATCTTTTTTCTTTTTAATCTTTTGAGTAGCAGGGTCTTTGATTGTGAAATCTGCCACTGCTGCGGCTAGTATAGCAACATCTACTTCCTGAAATATTTTATGACATGCTTGGAACATTTCCTCTGCCGTCTGCACTTTAATAAGTTCAATGGAAGGATTAAATGAAGCTAGATTTACAGGTCCAGAAACTAAATATACTTTTGCTCCTCTATTGGCTAATTCTTCTGCAATAGCATAACCCATTTTGCCAGAAGATCTGTTCCCAATAAAACGAACAGGGTCAATTGGTTCATGAGTAGGACCAGCAGTAATTAGTATTTTTTTATTTTGAAAGAAATTCATTTTGTAAAAAGCTTAAGATATTTTCTGGTTCAGCCATTCGACCTTCTCCTACCAAGCCACTGGCTAAAAATCCGTTTTCTACAGGAATTATTTTAACGCCATCTTTTTTTAGAAGTTTTAAATTTCTTTGTGTAGTATTATGTTTCCACATATCTAAATCCATGGCAGGGGCAATAGAAACTTGACATTTAGAAGACAAGTAAGATGCTAGTAACATATTGTCACAAATTCCAGTTGCCATTTTAGCTAAAGTATTCGCAGAGCAAGGTGCTATTAAAAACATATCTGCCCAAAGGCCCAATGCTACATGGTTACTCCAAGTCTGATTGTCGCCCCAAAAATCTAGATGAACTTCATTATTACTAAGAGTAGATAGTGTTAAAGGAGAAATAAATGCTGTAGCACTTTTGGTCATTATTACCTTTACATTGGCTCCTTGCTTAATTAATAACCGGCATAAAAGTGCTGATTTATAAGCCGCTATGCTTCCTGTAATACCAAGTAATATGTTTTTACCTTTAAGCATTAAAGTTAGTTGTTAAAAAAGAATTCAGTATGGCTTATGCCAACACTATAAAAAAGATTATTCTTCTTCAGAAACTTCTTCTCCTTTTACATTCAATTTCCCATCCATAAACTCTTGAAGAGCTATAATTGTTGGATGAGGTAATTTTTCGTAAAATTTTGAAATTTCGATTTGCTCTCTATTTTCTAACACTTCTTCTAAAGTATCAGTTGAAGAAGCAAATTCTTCTAATTTATCATTTATTTCCTCTTTCAACTCTATTCCAATTGTATTAGATCTTTCAGAAATAATAGTCAAAGATTTATATAAATTACCCGATACGTCTTTGATTGTAGAAAGATTTTTTGGTTCAATGCCTTCTGGCATTTCATACGTTTTAAAATGTCTAATTTTATCCATTACTATATTTTTTATATTTTTTATCTGAAGCCATAAAAAAGCTTTTAGCTTCATTAAGGTATTTACTGTCCGCATACTTTGTACTAAACACATTATATGCTTCTATGCATTTTTTATAATACATACTTTTGTTCTTTACATCACTATCTTGACCTTGTGCGTAGGATGTTTTAATTTTCTGAAAATATGCTTTTTCTAAATATTTACTAGCTTTCAGTTTTAATTTTTCATCTGTTATTTTATTGAAATTATTAGCATATACATCAGGCATCTCATCTAATATTTTCATTCTTACAATATAAACAGAATTTAAAGCACTATTATAATTAGCCTTAATTATATTATAGCGTGCTTCTTCATTTAATTTATTGATATCCGCTAAGTATTTACTATTTGGATATCTATTTTTAAAATTTTTTGCGGTTTTTATTGCTTCTTCGTATCTTTCTTGTTGCTTAATGGCAATACTTTGATCTGCATATTTAGAATAAGACTTAACTATATTAAATTGAATTTCTTTTACTCCTTCAATATCTGGATAGTCTAATAATAAATTTTTATAAGAAACTGCTGCTGCTCTGTAATTTTTAGTGTCAAAATATAAATCCGCAGCTTTTAATGCTTTTTTCTCTAACCGATCTCTTAATTCATCAATGTTGTCATTAGCAACTTGAAGTCTTTCACTATCAGAATATGCATTGATAAAAGTTTGGTAAGCTTCTATTGCATTTATAGTTTCCGTTTGGTCTAGAGAAAAAACTAAAGTTTGCTTTTTATAAGATTCAGCATGCATAAAAGATGCTTCTTCTGTATATTTACTATAAGGATGTTTTACAGTATAATTTTTAAAATGATAAGCTGCCATTAAATAACTTCCTTGCTTATAGTTTGCCATACAATAATAATAATATAACTCTTCGGTACTTTTTTCTCCTTTATAAAGACCCATTAATTCCTCAAAAACAGGAATAGCTTTAAAGTATTGTCCTTTAGTATACCATTCCATTGCCTTAGTATATTTAAGGTTGGAATCCGAACTTTTTAATATTTTTTCGGTACTTGTACAACTTACCACTACAAGTGTAACGGCTATTAATGCTATGTATATTCTTTTTTTCAAGTCTGCAAAGGTAATTAATAATGTTAATAAAGGTATAATATTGAACTATTTTAATACAAAACAATGTAAGAATAGGCGAGAATTCTAATTTATTTAGTTAAAAAGAGTAAAATGTATGAAATACTTAGGTATAGTTGTTAACTATTTTTTTACACCTACACTTATCATACTACCTGTAATGCCTCCAGTAAAAACAACTTCAGAAGTTAAGATTGTTCCGTCTTCAGATAAAACACCCGTAGCATTAACATTAAATGCTAAAGAAAGTGATTGGCCGTCCAAATCTATATTTATTGATAAAGCTCTGCTTTTCATCTCGTATTCATTTCCAGATACTCTTGCTTCAGCATAAACACCTAATGGAGCTAGACTTGTTACATAGTTTGTTTCGACATACATAAATAATTCGTCATCATTATCCCCTTTTTTTATAACAACTAAGCCCGTTTCGTTTACAAAGGTAGTATCTCCTATAAAAAAATTAATAGAACCACTACTCTTTACATCATAAGTTCCTTCAAATTTTTCATAAGCAGGTGTGACACCTCCAATTTTTTCACAAGAAGTTAGAACTATACTAAATACGGCAACAATAAACAGAAATTTTTTCATAGTAGTTTTAATTTTACACAAATCTAAATAAAAAAGGCTTCAATATTTAAATATTGAAGCCCTTTTGTAAAAAATTATTCTGGATTTATTTAGAAATAGTAATCTTATGGACTAAAATACCTCTTTCAGTTTCTACTTTAAGTAGATAAACACCTATTGGCGATTTTTGTAAA
>TARA_B110000037_G_scaffold24980_1_pt1 | contig 15614 bp, 15 predicted proteins | sample TARA_B110000037 | Tara Oceans TARA_B110000037 (sample SAMEA4397196) | marine metagenome | biome: Polar Biome; feature: [MIX] marine epipelagic wind mixed layer (ENVO:01000061); material: water (ENVO:00002006), including particulate matter (ENVO:01000060) such as... | depth 10-100 m
CAGGTAAAAGATTGCAATACCGCCTTGATCACCGGTACCGGCGGTATTATGAGTGAACAATCGGTGATCATCTTGGAGGGCGCGTAAATGAAAAATGAACGTGGTAATCATGCGCCATACCAAAGACCTCAGCCGCGCCCGACGCCGACCAGCGAGCCTTTTTGGGCAGGTCTAGCCGCGCAGCAAGTAAGGTTACAACAGTGCGATGATTGCGCGGGTTGGGTTTACTACCCGCGAAGCCATTGCCCTCATTGTTTATCTTCGAACCTGACTTGGCAAGACATCTCCGGAGAAGGCACGCTTTACAGCTACACGGTGGCACAGCAGCCGACTGCCCCTCAGTTTGCCGGTGAGGAACCCCAGTTAATTGGTGTGGTTGAGCTGAAAGAAGGGGTGAGACTGAATACAGTCATGGTCAATGTTTCGCCGGAAGACCTTAAGGTTGGCATGCGTGTGAAACCTGTGTTTTTCCAATTAGCGGATACGACGCTGCTTTACTTTGAACCAAGTTAGCGCGGACAAAAAGTAGGCTATGCAGGCCGCTATCGGACCCAACCGCCTTGGGCACTTGTAACCGCCGCAGAAACCCCAGATGATGCAATATCAAACAAGAGGATGAACTGATGGACATGATTTTAAGAACGTTAGTATCGGTTTTATTGCTTGCGCCACTTCAGCTGATGGCAGCTGAAGATTGCAAACCCAGCGAGTGGGGAGCGGATGATCAGATGGGTGCCGCTAATCGAATTACGCCGGCAAGCATCAAAAAAGCCAGTCGGCTCATTAAAACCGGCAAAACATATAGTCTTGGCATTACAATTGATAGCGACATGCCTGCCTTTGCGCCGCGCACGCTCTCCCTCACGGTGGTTCAGCCGAATCAGCAGGAAGCAAATCGCCCAATGGGTGAAATGACCTATAACGACGACATTTTTACTGGTTGGCTGGGTATTGGGTCGCAGATCGACGGCCTTGGTCATGCCGGTCATAAAGGTATCTACTACAACTGCAACGATGCAAAAGACTTTGCCAGTGTGAGTGGCCTCACCAAACTCGGTATCGAAAATGTGCCGCCGATTGTGGCGCGCGGTATAGTCCTCGATATGGCAGGTCACTATGGCGTTTCTCATCTCGAAGCAGGTCAATATTTCACGGTAGATGATGTGAAAGCGGTAGCCAAGAAACAGGGAACGCCGATTCGTGAAGGTGATGTCGTGCTTTTTCACACTGGTTGGACCGACGCAAAACTGAAGTCAGATCCGGAGGCATGGGTGAGCGGTGAGCCGGGGCAATCCGAGGAAGTCGCACTATATATGGCATCAAAGAAAGTGGTCGCGGTGGGTGCAGATACCTGGGGTGTTGATGTTGTGCCGCCTCAAGTTGCGACACGACCCTATCAGGGACACATAACGTATTTAAAAGAAAACGGCATCTATATGTTCGAAACGATGAACACCGGACCCTTGGTGCGAGATGAAGCCTTTGAGTTTCTCTTTGTGTTAGGGCAAGCCAAGGTGAAAGGCGCGGTGCAAATGCTGATTAACCCAACGGCGATAAGGTGATGCGCTAAGCGCGTTGGTTTGCGGCGCTCAAGTAGTGGAGACGTGGGGAGTATAATCGAGATCATAAATGATTAGTGAGCTCGATATACCTCTAGCAATACCCCTTCTAATGTTTCACACCTCGATGCAGTGCTGGGCGAAAGCAGGCGCGACCGCAGCAACTAATCTCAGAGGTCGCTTACTTAGGCGCTGATTCAGGTTGGTACTTATAATAATCTGAAACAGGAATCATCAAATGCGCGTAGGGCGTATTCGCAAACATGACATACGGCGCGCCCGTTTTGAAACTGGTTGGGTAATTGATGAGACTTGCTGGGTCTTTGGGCATCAGCATCAAATGAGGGCCTGACTCAATCCATTGACCCGGCGCCGCATCTTCCTTGTTGAGCACGCCTGCTTTGGTGTTGTCCTCGCCCATGTCACCGTGAAGCATCCACATAAAGGTATCTCGCTCCATCACGGGTGATTTGCCTGCCATATAGCCCATCATCCACTTCATACCCTCGCCGTCATGGCAAGCGGCCATGGCTTCATGCGCAGAGCCCCATCCTGTTTTTGGCACCGGGCGTGGATTTGCCGACTGACATATCCAGCCGTTTCTGCCTTCGCGCAGCACAGAGCCGTCACTGCCAATCACTGTGGCAAAGTTACCGATAAAGTCAGGCGCCGCGGTGCTATAAGCTTTAATTTGCCAAGCCGCAGAAGTGTGATCTTCGTTATCACTCGCTTTATGGTGATCAGCCAATGTAACAGATGCATAAAACCCCAGAAGCACGATAGTCAGTTGTCGCATAACCATAAAAGCCATAATAAAGCCTCGATAATAGGTGATGGAATGGTTGGACCAATGTAGCTCAGGTGCACAGAGGCGGCAAGACGAAGTCATCAGATTTTCATCAATTTCATGCACGCAGCGCATAAAATGGTGGAGGCGGGGAGAATTGAGGTTAAGGTTTAAGTGTCTGATTAATATGAGTTTAATGAGTTCAAAAGTCGCGGTTTTGACGTCCTTTCTTACAATAATTCTGTCAAATTGGCCCACAAAAAAGTGTTTCGGTCGCGGTCCAAGGTATCCGAGTGGGTGATTTGATGTGCTGATCGCGCTTATTGTCACGATCATAAACTCGATAATTTCAAATCTAGTTAACGAGTCATTCCCAAGTAAGTTTGACCAGCGCTTAACTGCGTCAGCAGACACTTTAGAAATAAACATGCGGAAGCAGTAAGAGACAAGAGAAACACAAATATGAACCATGTAGATTGCAGTGAGAGGACTAACCTGTTTACTCTTAGGTTTCGTATGATGAAAAGACGAGTTTCTTAACAGTCACAAGGACAGCACCCGGTTATGACAATAGCATCACGCAAGATAGGATCTTTTGAAGTGCACCCAGTGGGCTTGGGTTGTATGAATCTAAGCCATGCCTACGGGCCTGCGCAGCCGCACGAAGAAGCGGTCAAGTTTCTGCAGCACGCGTTAGACATTGGCTATAATTTTTTAGATACCGCCACCATTTACGGCATGGGTAACAATGAAAAGCTCATCGGCGAGGCCATTAGCCACCGCCGAGATGAATTTGTGTTGGCCAGCAAGTGTGTGATGGGCTTCAAAGACGGCAAGCGCTTTTTAGATGGTCGGCCAGAAACGATTAAAACGGCTTGCGAAGCGAGCCTGACACGCCTACAAACGGACGTAATAGATTTGTACTACATGCATAGGCCAGACCCTAACGTGCCGATTGAGGAATCGGTTGGCGCGCTGGCGGCGCTGGTTGCAGAGGGCAAGATTCGCATGATTGGGCTCTCTGAAATGTCAGCCGAGACTTTGCGTCGAGCACATGCCGAACACCCGATATCCGCCATGCAGTCAGAATACTCTCTGATGACCCGCAATCCAGAAATTGCCGTGTTAGATGCCTGCCGTGAACTCGGCGTTACGTTTGTGCCGTTCTCGCCAGTAGGGCGGGGTTATCTGGCAGATGAGCCGCTCGATCCAAATGGCTATCACGAGAGTGATTTGCGTAAAACGTTTCCGCGATTTTCTGAGCCACATCATTCGGCTAATTTAGGTTTGCTAGAGCTGGCGCTCGGGCACGCGCAGGCACTGGGCTGCACGGTCGCGCAGCTGGCGTTGGCCTGGACGTTAGCGCAGGACCAAGACTGTGTGCCGATTCCGGGAACTACAAACTTACAGCATCTGGAAGACAACTTTAGCGCGGCTGGCGTGGAGATTCCCGGTCAGGTGCTTGAGGCGTTGAATGCGGCGTTCCAGCCGGAGGCGATTGCTGGGCCGAGGTATTCACCGGCGGCGCAGGGCACGGTGACGACTGAGCGTTATGGGTTTGAGTAGGGTGCCAAAGTCATAAGTCATTGTCGGGTTAGCCGGCTACTGGCGGCGGAAATAGATTGGATACTTTAATGAAAAAGTTAGTCGTAGTGCTTTGTACATTGCTTGTCTGTTCTTGTACGAAAGAGCTCTCTTCAGATCAAATTTTCGAAATAAACGGTCTATCTTATGAGGTTGATTCTCAGGCGCCTTTTACGGGAAAGGTAATCGATTTTCACGAAAATGGTCAGTTAGAAAAGCAAGAAATCTACCAAGATGGCGCGCTAAATGGATCTCGGGAGACTTATTATGCAAATGGTCAAATAGAGAAGAAAGAATTCTACAAAGGTGGAATTGAAGATGGACCTTGGGAGTTTTATTACGCAGACGGTCAGGTAAAGAAGAAAGAATCCTACAAAGACGGTAAACCGGATGGCACTTGGGAGATGTATCACGAAAATGGCCAGTTACGGAGTAGGGGGTTTTTCAAGGATGCAGAACTGGATGGTTCCTTGGAGATTTATTCAGAAGATGGTCTGTTAATGGTTCAAGATTTCTACGTAAATGGAAAGCGCATATCAGAATGACGGGGGCAGCCTTTTAGAAGGAGAAAGAGAAGGCTATAGCCTGTCCCCCTGGCTCTGTCCAATTGGGCGACCCTCGCCTGGTGCTCGACGCTGACCTCAGTTATTCGCGGCAAACGATGCGAATTAAACGTCTCTGATTAAGGACTTTAGTCCTTATTCTCCTCTTTCTCGCTGATAAACTGCGGCGGTGGTGAGAATTTACCCCAGATTTCGAATTCTTCGTAAACGTCCACTTCGAGGCTGCGTCGTAAAAATTTTCCAACCGCATCATCCGTATCCTGACCGTTCAAAAAAGCACTGCAGGCTTTGTTGATTGCTGTTATGGATTGCCGCAATTGACTGGCAGCAGGCTCTGAGAGGGAATCCCAATTCACCGATTCGTTGATGAAATCAGTTTCGCGGAATATTTCCAGAACAAATTCTTTCGATTTCATGTCATAGCATCCGTGAGACGAGTCCTACGTTGGTAGGACTCGTTATCATCTTATCCGCGATGAAATTCTCGTATGACCTCGCCGGGTCGATCGCCAGTGTGTTCACAGTTTCGAACCACAACTTTACCCGCAACAATCGTTGCGTCGTAGCCCGTACTTTTCACCGTGAAACGACCACCGCCATGCGGGAAATCGTTAACGTATTCAGCGTGATGAGTAGACAGATTGTCGTAGTCAATCACGTTGATATCAGCATGCCATCCCTCTTTAAGGTTACCGCGCTGTTTGAGGCCAATGATCTCAGCTGACTTGCCGGTGATTCGGTGAATTGCTTCTTCCACCGTATACACGCCTTGCTTTCGCGTTAGCTCACTTAAGAGAACCGTTGGCGAATCCGTATCGGTAAAGAAGCCAACGTGGGCACCCGCATCACCCAGCATCGGGACTACATGAGGTAGCTTCATATAGTTCCACTGGTTTTCCAGATTGCCGCCAAACATCCATAAGTTGAAGTACTCATGTCCTTCAGAGGCAATCAGGCGGTCAACGTAGACCTCGACCGGATCCTGGCCCGCTTGTTCGGCTAATTGGGCCAGGCTGCACTTTTGATCAAAGTCCAAGTTTGGTCGCTCGCCGGCACCGAAAGCGTGCAGCATATGCGCTATTTGGTTCAGGTCACCAGCCTCCATGCCCTCTTTGATGAGTTTATTTCTTACTTCTGTCTTCCTCATGTGGGCTACCCGGTCTGCAATCGTGGGTAGTGCCATTAGCTCTCTCCAAGCGCTGGATTTTTTTGTAAACGGCGAGAGTTGTGCAAGACCAAAAAAGGCCCCGCTAGGCCGGGTATGACATAGGCTGGCGATTCGCTTGCCGTTTTGATTACCAGCATCAAGAAATTCTGCCCAGCGACCAACGCCACCGTCACCTTGTGGGCCGGTGCCACCAGAAAAGAGGACCTGGCAGCCAAGATTCATACCATCGCGAAACATCTCTAATTCGGTTTCGAATCGAGTCGCCATATCGTTTGCAGACTGGAACATCGAACCGATTCCCCCGCCTGCGATGACCGCCTCTTGAATGGCTTTAGTTTCCCGAAGGTCCGCCCAAGTACCTGGCGTGCAACGTCCGTCGGGTACTTTGTGTAGTAAGAAGCGGGAGGTAGAAAACCCAACCGCACCGGCTTCCATAGACTCTCGAACCATCTTCACCATGTAATCGAGTTCAGCGTCGTCAGGTTGCACCCCTTCGTCCATGGATTTGTCACCCATGGCTTCATACCGAACAGAGGAATGTCCAACCAGACCAACGATGTTGAGCGCCGGATTCAAGGCGTTTATGGAATCTAAGTATTCGCCATAGCTATTCCAATCCCATGGCAGGCCATCCATGATGGCATCAGCGGAAATGTCTTCCACCGATTCCATTAACTCTGCGAGATAGCGTCGATTCTTTGGCCCACAAGGTGCGAAGGTGACGCCACAATTACCAATCATGGCGGTCGTCACGCCGTGATAAGACGACGAAGTCATCATTGGGTCCCAACCGATTTGGGCATCGAGGTGTGTGTGCAGGTCAACAAAACCCGGTGTCACAAGTTTGCCGCTCGCATCAATTGTCTCGGCGGCGGTATCCCCCGCCAAATCGCCAATTTGCGTGATGCGACCGTCAGTGACCGCAAGGTCGGCCTTTATGGGTTCAGCGCCTGTGCCATCGACAAGGGTGCCACCTGTAATCATTAGATCGTGTTCCATCGAGTCCTCCGTTCGCCTGCAAAAAGTTTAGGTACATTTGAATATATCAAAATAAATCCCTCTTTTTCTATATGAATTTAAGGTCATAATCTGAACAAATAAGAACCGTTCCAGCGTATTCGAATGTCCAATAACGCGCTGCGATTAATTCTACCCAGCTCAACGTGATCAGGCTCCAACGCCATTCGCTCACCCTAATTAGGTTAACTTGAGTACCTGTCTTGCATTGTCTCGCAGAAATTTGGGCCAAACATCATCTTTAAGGGCCAAGCCTTGCATATCGTCCATAATGCGATCCAGCGACAATCCCATGGGAAAATAACCACCATAGATAATCTTGTGGCTTCCCCTTGAGTTCGCATAATCGATGATGGACTTTGGATAAAACTTCGGCGCAAACGCAGTGGTTGAGTAATAAAGATTAGGCCACTTCAACATCAATTTGATCGCCAGGTCTTCCCAGGGCTCGCACCCGTGTCGGGTGACGAACACTAATTCTGGAAAGTCATACATCACCTGATCGATTAATTCGACTTTTTGCGGCCACATTGGAAACCGCGGTCCCGGAACCCCAACACAGGAAAAGATGGGTACATCCAGCTCAACACACTTGGCATAAATCGGGTACATCTTAGCGTCATTAATGCCGACCTGAGGATTAAATCCCGCATTAAAGGCGCCAAAAGAACTGACACCAAACGCTTCATACTGGCGCACCATTTCGCGAATACCTTCCATGCCGGTATTGGGATCAACGCTGCCCTGACCAACAAACCTATCCGGGTGCTCGGTTAAGGCCTTGCGCGACACTTCTCCGCCAACGCCAATGAGACCGATTTCAACGCCGTGTTTATCCATTTCATTTAAGGTAAGGGTGACAGGGTCCTTCGAACTGCCGTAAAGCTCCTTCGGCACTTGCTTGAACATGTATTCCACCGGGAATTCAAACTTTGCAGAAGGATCCTTCAATTGTTCGCGAATGAAATCGTACATCGCAAAATCGTCGGCGGGAAAACCAATCATGGTATCGACGATACCAATATCCTTAGGCACAGACATGGGGGTCTCCTGGCGCGCTCAACTATTAAGCGCGTTCTGAAAAAGGTAGCACATTGAGTCCCGCGGGATGTCCTCTTTACGCAGCGCTTGATTCACTTGCTGCGGAGTGGGGCCAAATTGTTTCGCGAGAGGTAATAGTTTTTCGACGTCAAAGTTATAAACGTCAGCGGCATTCAATCCGAGAATCTTGCGGCGATGTTCTTCAGGCACCTGATCGAAGGTGAGCCTTAGTGACTCAAGGTTGTAGGGGAATGTCCCTTCGTAGTGCGGGTAATCGTTACCCCAAAGCACTTTTTCTACACCGATCCTATCAATACCCGCGAGATCAGCTTTGCTTGGGAAACTCGCACCGTACCAGACATTCTGCTTGGCATAATAACTGGGCGGCTCAGACAACACCCATTGCTGGTCGCCATAATTCAACTCTCCAATAGCACCGGCACTCATTCCCTGATGAATCCGATCCATCTGGTCGAGTAACGGTGGCGCCCACGCACATCCTGACTCAGTCAGGACATATTTTAGCTGTGGGAATTTTTCGAATACACCGCTCATGATCAAATGGCGAAAGCCGGCCTGGCAATAGTAGGTGACTTCGGTGACCCACAACGCCTGTCCTACCATGGAGTCGCCATAATCCGGTGAACCTTGTCCAGAATGCTGGTTCATGACAAGACCATGATCCTGAATAGCGGCGAACACTCTATCCCATGCTGGGTCATACAACTGCTTGAGCCAGGTACAATCTGGCGGAATAAGTGGCAACATAACGCCACCGCGCAACCCAGCTTTAGCGATGAACTCTATGTCTTTTATCGCCTCGTCAAAGTCGTTAGGCAGAATCAAACCGATCCCCGCTCTTCTATCGGGGTCTTCTGCACAAAAATCCTTTAGCCATCGGTTGTGTGCCCTGATACCTGCCAGGGTAAGTTCGTACTCGTCAGGTTTTGGTGGACGGGCCGTAACGATACTTTGGTTAAAAAAAGGTGGCACCGTATTAGGAAAGACAACCTCGCCAACAACCCCTTGGCTGTTTTGATCATTGGTACGGATATCAAGGTCCCAGTTGCGTTTTTTCTTATTGCCATAATGCGCCTGAGAGGGGTTTTTGTAGCCACCCCGCCATTCATCAAATCGTGCCCGATAGTTAGGGTCTAGATAGTCTCTGTACTGTTCGTGACTTCCACCTGCATGGGTGTCAGCGGTAATCAAAAGATAAGGATCAATATTCACGGAATGTTGCCTTTCAGGTTAAGTCAAAATGGTTGGGTAAACAGACAAATCACCTCTGCCCGACCTTTAAATCTATTAAGTGACGGCCCCTACCGTCTTTAGGCTAGTAGGTCAGTGGCCACTCAGACATTGACCATTTTCTGCCGTAAAGTGTTTACACGACAATTGATATCGAAGGGAAAGAAGGATGGGTGTGTGATGGCCTGGCTGACGAGTATTGATTTGCACCTCTATAGCAAGAGACCTTCAATAAGCAGTTCCGCCAATTCGTCTGAAACAACTATAGGCTTTGGCGCCATCATATAAATCCCCTTCTTGTCGGTATCCTCCATAACTCCCCATTGAACCATTAATCCTTACATTAATGTAATAAAAACGTCGCCTTTGGAAATAGAATTACAATATTGTAATGTGTTTTTTAGACATCGTTCTGGTGACTACTTTGATCAGTTGTAAGTACTCATAACAAGCCATTCAAGGCGAGGCTTCTAAAGCTTTGCTTGGTTTCGCTTCGCTACACGAGTTTAGCCAAGCATTATCCTGCCCCTTAACACGGCATTAGGCTCTCAGCGATCAACCCAACAGTCTGTAAGCCAGCAGATCAGGATCGTAGCAGTCATTGACCATCTAAAGGACCACCAAGTCAGGGGGTCGTAAATTTGACTGTACATCAGCAGTTACCATAGTCGACCGATCTTCAAAAAATGTGGTTTAAAGTACTTATCTACAGCCAGTCTTGTTGGTGCTATCATCGAATGATGAAGAAAAATATACGATCTGCTGCGCTGCTTGTTTTTTGTCTCGCGTTAGCGCAACAGACGATGGGGCACGGCAGCATGACTCCGGAAGGTGACATCTGCATTCTGGAGATTGGGTACTTGAAAGCCCACTTTAAAACCTATCTCCCAGGAAGCTACGGCCATGAACAATTTTGCGAAACTCTGCCCGAAGCGTCTGAGGCAGTTTTCGTGATGGAATACGAACACGATAGCCTGGCGGAAATGATGATAGAGTTTCGTATTATTCGTGAGCTGACCGGGAAAAGGGAATTTACGCGTGAAAAAGACATTAAAAAAATTGATGACCTAGAAAGTATCACCGTGGCCTACCATCCGCCTCAACGCGAACCGGACGTTTTCTCAATAACCCATCAGTTTGAAGATCCGGGCTGGTATGTTGGCATCATCACAGCCAGGACCTTGGCGCTTGATGAAACTTACGTGGCAGTATTTCCATTCAAAGTTGGATTTACCGGGTATCGCTATTGGCCTTTCGTCGGCTTCGCTATCGCGTTGCTCGGTTCCGCCCTGTATTACGATTCCCGAAGGGAGCGCTCTGCATGACCCCAGCATCTTATTTCCGCGACCGTGGCCTGCTTCTCCTGTTGTTGCCGGTGTATTTCACTCTATCTCATGCTGCATTGGGACAACCGGTGGGGGCCGGTGATATTGCTTTTCAATCAACAGTTGCTGGTCACTATGAGGTGCGATTTGACAGCCAGCCTAAGCCGATTGTCATCAACCAAATTCAATCCTGGGTAATGTCTGTGCGGACAGGTGACGGATTGTGTGTCAAAGGGGCTGAAATTACGGTGGTTGGTGGCATGCCAGAACACAATCACGGGTTTCCAACGGTGCCTCTCGTTCAGCCAGGAGCAAATGATTGCGAGTATTTGGTGGAAGGATTGAGGTTTCATATGTCAGGGCGTTGGGAAATGAGTTTTAACATTAAGGCTGGCGCTAAAACCGATACTCTTATGGTCTCTCTGGATTTGTGAGGTGAGCAATTCAGACCGATTGATGGCGCTGATTGCTGTCGGCATTCTATTGAGCGCAGGTTATTTTTTACTGGACGATCCGTCCGACCAGCCCTGGACGCCAGATGAGGAAAAAACCCTGGAATCGCTGTGGATTGGAAACCTGAGTCAGCCGCCAATCGATAGTTCCAACGCGGTGGCGACCAATATCAACGCTGCAAAGCTGGGACACAAGTTGTTTTTCGATCCCCGACTGAGTGTCAATGGGCTAGTTTCATGTGCGATCTGCCACCAACCATCAAGGCATTTTTCCGACGGCATGGCTAAGGGCTTTGCGATCGGAGAGGCTCAGCGAAATACGCCAAGCATTGTCGGTACTGCCTATAGCCCATGGTTCTATTGGGATGGACGTAAAGACAGTTTGTGGGCACAGGCCCTGGCACCCCTTGAACACGAAGATGAGCATGGCGGAAATCGAATGGCCTACATCCGCTTCATATCCGGTGACGAAGTATATCGCCCCATGTATCAGGAATTATTCGGTGACCTGCCTGATATTTCTGATCCAGTTCGGTTTCCCGCCAATGCCGCACCTGGGGATAACCCTGAGTGGAACAAGGCCTGGCAGGCAATGGCAGCCGCGGACCAAGAAAGCATTACTCGCGCGTTTACAAATCTTGGTAAAAGCATCGCCGCTTACGAAATGTTGTTGGTGCCTCAACCATCTAGGTTCGATCATTACGTCGAAACTGAGTTGATTAACGATGCCTCTACACAGGAAAGTTTGTTTTCGCCCAATGAGAAAATGGGCCTTCGGCTCTTTATTGGAAAGGCGGGTTGCATCAATTGTCACAACGGCCCGCTTCTGACCAACAATGAGTTTCATAATACAGGGCTGGTTAATTCAGCCGGAGAGATACCCGATAAAGGCAGAGTTGAAGGCGAGCGGCTTGTCCGGACTGATCCTTTCAATTGTGCCGGTAGGTATAGCGACAGCGCAGCTAACGATTGTGCTGAACTGCGTTTCATGCGCTCTGGTGTCGACTTGATTGGTGCGATGCGTACTCCCTCGTTGCGAAACCTGGAAGGCACCGCGCCATATATGCACAAAGGGCAGATGGAGCAATTGAGCGAGGTTCTGGATCATTACAATCGGGCTCCTGAAGCCATGATCGGCCACAATGAGGCGGAACCACTGGGGCTCAATGATTTGGAGCTTCGACAACTCGAAGACTTTCTGAACACTTTAAACGGTCCAGTCTTAACGCCAATTCTTTAGTGCTGTCCTTAACAAAATGCAAGTTATTTGATGCTGGTTTGAATCATTTTCTAGGATAATATTGGGTTGACTTTCAACTGGTTCAAAGGTAGCGTCCAACCCAATAGGTGGCTTATCGAAAAATTACCGCTGTAACTGCCTGTTGTTCCATCTACTATTCGTTCCATCTATTAAGAGTGCAGAAATAAGAAAACAAAGAACTAAAGAACCAAATACATAGCTCGTTTTTCGAACCGTACCGGAGAGGAGAAAGTATGATTATAGCTGTTGCCCTTGTGCTGTTAGTTGTCGGCTCAATAGCGTTTCATTTCCTCAGCCCCTGGTGGTTCACTCCGATTGCTTCAAACTGGCAAGCAATCGACCTCACGATCGATATTACCTTTTGGGTGACAGGTGCAGTATTTATTGCTATCAATTTGTTCATGGCTTATGCGGTGTTGCGCTACCGAAACCGTGGTCCTGATAGCGAAAGAGCCCAATACGAACCTGAAAACACAAAACTTGAAATCTGGTTAACCGGACTGACCGCTATTGGCGTCGCAGCTATGCTGGCGCCAGGGTTATGGGTCTGGAATGATTTCGTCAATGTTCCAGAGGATGCCTGGGAGTTTGAGGTAATTGGGGAACAGTGGCGCTGGACTTTTCGCCTGCCGGGTGATGACGGCAAACTTGGCTCTTCATCCTCCGCCCTCGTCAATATTGATAACCCGCTGGGTGTAGACCCCGCCGACCCTAACGGCCAGGATGACCTGATCGTCATGAGTAACGTCATGCACCTGCCGATTGATAAGCCGGTTAAAATGCTGCTCCGGTCAAAAGATGTTTTGCATGATTTCGCGGTCGCTGAATTTCGCGTGAAGATGGACCTTGTCCCTGGACTAGTTACCTATTTGTGGTTAACCCCGACCAGGACAGGTACCTTCGACATTCTTTGTGAAGAACTCTGTGGTATCGGGCATTTTGCGATGCGTGGACGAGTGGTTGTCGACACTCAGGAAGATTACGACGCCTGGCGTGACGGCCTGATGACTTTTAAAGAGATGTCTGCCATCAAAGCAGGTGACCCACTAATAGGTCAGGCGACCTATCCGGTGTGCGCGACCTGCCACGGTTCGCAGGGCGAGGGTATCGTTGCCCTTAATTCACCCAAACTCAGCGGTCAAGAGGGTTGGTACCTCGAGACCCAACTTCGCAACTTCAAAAACGGCGTCCGTGGTGCGCATGAGGACGATGTTTACGGTCAGCAGATGGCACCGATGGCTGCGGTGCTTGCAGACGAGGCGGCTATTAGAAACATAGCGGCTTACATCAGCACCTTACCGGAACATTCGGTTGATACTTCTCTTTCCGGAGATGTAGAGCGAGGTCAGCATCTCTATCAAACCTGCGGAACCTGTCATGGTGTGAATGGCGAAGGTAACTACGCGACCAATTCGCCGCGGCTGCGGGGCCAGGAGGATTGGTATGTGAAGCGACAGTTGCAGAACTTCATCGACGGAGTTCGAGGCGTTCATCGGGAGGATTTGTTTGGACCTCAAATGCGAAGTATGTCGCGCATGTTGAGAACCGAAAAAGACATTGATGATGTGGTCGCCTACATCAACACATTGGAACCAGCGGTTGATCAAAACCAGATAGCAGATGCAGCGATGCAGGGTGGGGAGGATTAGACATGGCGCATGTTGCGTTGGCAGATAGGGGGCAGGCACTTTCGCACCCGCACAGTTTTATCACGAAATACGTCTGGAGTCAGGACCACAAGGTTATTGCCATTCAGTACGGCATAACGGCCATTGCGGTGGGGGTTGTGGCCTTGGTTTTGTCTGGAATTATGCGCCTGCAACTCGGGTTTCCAGACACATTTTCCTTTATCCAACCCAGTGAGTATTATCAGTTTGTCACCATGCATGGCATGATCATGGTGATCTATCTTTTGACCGCACTGTTTCTGGGGGGGTTCGGTAACTATCTCATCCCGCTAATGGTCGGTGCGCGGGACATGGTCTTCCCATACCTGAACATGCTCAGTTATTGGGTTTATCTGCTGTCGGTGATCATACTGATGTCCAGTTTCTTTGTTACCGGTGGTCCAACCGGTGCTGGTTGGACGCTCTATCCACCACAGGCAATCATGTTCGGAACACCGGGAGTTGAATGGGGCATCATACTGATGTTGCTTTCCCTGTTTGTCTTTATCATCGCGTTCACGATGGGCGGTCTGAACTATGTGACGACTGTTCTCCAGGCCCGAACCAGGGGCATGACACTGATGCGTATGCCCTTGTCAGTTTGGGGTATTTTCACGGCTACAGTTTTGGGTCTTCTCGCTTTTCCCGCATTACTGGTCAGCGCCATCATGATGACCTTGGACCGAGTGCTTGGCACTAGCTTCTTTATGCCTGCAATGGTCTCCATGGGGGAGCAAACTAATTATGATGGCGGCAGTCCGGTTCTTTTCCAGCATCTGTTCTGGTTTTTCGGTCATCCGGAAGTTTATATTGTGGCGCTGCCCGCATTCGGTATCGTTTCAGACCTGTTGAGCACGCACGCAAGAAAGAATATCTTCGGCTATCGGATGATGGTCTGGGCTATTGTCGGTATTGGTGGATTAAGCTTTGTCGTCTGGGCGCATCACATGTACGTGAGCGGCATGAACCCATACTTTGGTTTCTTTTTCGCCACCACGACGCTGATCATTGCAGTGCCAACCGCCATAAAGGTTTACAACTGGGTACTGACGTTATGGCGTGGAAATATTCATCTGAATACCCCGATGTTGTTCGCCATTGGATTTATTTTCACCTTCATACATGGCGGTTTAACCGGTATATTCCTGGGTAACGTTGTGGTCGATTTGCCCTTGTCAGATACCTACTTTGTCGTTGCCCACTTCCATATGGTGATGGGCGTGTCTCCAATATTAGTTGTCTTTGGTGCGATCTATCATTGGTATCCCAAAATCACCGGCAAGATGTTTAATGCCACGCTCGGGAAAGCTCATTTCTGGCTGACCTTCCTCGGCACCTATTCGATTTACCTACCGATGCACTATCTTGGCTTTTTGGGGGTTCCCAGACGTTATTTCGCTTACGAAGGAATCGATTTTATTCCTCAATCAGCACTGGATTTAAACACGGCTATCACTATATCCGCACTATTTGTTGCCGTAGTACAAATTATTTTCTTCTATAACATGATATGGAGCCTGTTTAAGGGCAAGCAAGCTGAATCAAACCCTTGGGGTGCTACAACACTCGAATGGCAGACGCCAGATACTCCGCCTATTCACGGCAACTGGGGACCAGAATTGCCAGTAGTACATCGTTGGGCATATGACTATAGCGTGCCTGGCGCTGAGGAGGACTTTATTCCGCAAAACGTCCCGGAATCTGAAGTGGACAAGGCGGCGAGTTAACGATGATCACTATAGTCCTGTTTATTTTTGCGATGGTCGGCTTCGCTTATTGGTGGCTTTGGCGCCAGCGTGTCCTTGAGAAACCATGGGCCGAGGTGGGGCCAGAGCTAGATACGCGAGAAGAGATCGGCAGGATTTCATCGGCAGCCAAAACAGGCCTTATGTTTTTCCTCGCAGTCGTTACCAGCGTTTTCGCCTTGTTCATCAGTGCC
>TARA_B110000037_G_scaffold219470_1_pt1 | contig 15606 bp, 16 predicted proteins | sample TARA_B110000037 | Tara Oceans TARA_B110000037 (sample SAMEA4397196) | marine metagenome | biome: Polar Biome; feature: [MIX] marine epipelagic wind mixed layer (ENVO:01000061); material: water (ENVO:00002006), including particulate matter (ENVO:01000060) such as... | depth 10-100 m
GGGGTTTTAAAGATGTTATTTTTGTACTTTCGCAAAAAATTAATGTATGCTATCAGTATCGAATTTATCAGTGCAATTTGGGAAAAGAATCTTGTTTGACGATGTTAATACAAAGTTTATTCAAGGAAATTGTTACGGTGTAATAGGCGCAAATGGGTCGGGTAAATCCACTTTTTTAAAGATCATTTCTGGATTAATGGATCCAACTTCTGGTCATGTGCACTTAGATGTAGGAAAGAGAATGTCAGTGCTAACTCAAGACCACTATTCTTTTGATGAATTTCCAGTATTAGAAACTGTCATGATGGGAAATAAACCATTGTTCGAACTGAAAAAAGAATTGGATACTGTTTATGCAAAACCTGATTTTTCTGATGCAGATGGAATCAGGGCAGGTGAATTAGGGGAGCAATTTGACGAAATGGGTGGTTGGACTGCAGAAAGTGATGCCGCTACAATGCTTTCTTCTTTAGGAATTAAGGATGACATGCATGATACTTTAATGTCTGATTTAGATGGTAAATTTAAAGTTAGGGTTCTATTGTCGCAGGCCTTGTTTGGTTCTCCAGATGTATTGATTATGGATGAGCCTACCAATGATTTGGATTTTGAAACTATAGCTTGGTTAGAAAATTTCTTAGCGAATTATGATAATACCGTAATTGTAGTATCGCATGATAGACACTTTTTAGATGCAGTTTGTACTCATATTTCTGATATTGATTTTGGAAAAATAAATCACTATTCTGGGAACTATACATTTTGGTATGAAAGCAGTCAATTAGCGGCCAAACAGCGTGCTCAGCAGAATAAGAAAGCTGTGGATAAAAAAAAGGAACTCGAAGAGTTTATTAGACGTTTTTCGGCAAATATGGCAAAGTCAAAACAAGCGACAAGTAGAAAAAAGATGATTGACAAATTAGATGTTGCTGATATTAAACCATCGAGTAGAAGGTATCCAGCTATTATTTTCGAGAGAGATAGAGAGGCTGGTGATCAATTGTTAAATGTAGAAGGCTTGTCAAAGAGTTTAGATGGTGAAATCCTTTTTAAGGACATTCATTTCAGTTTAAGTAAGGGTGATAAAGTAATTGTATTATCTAAGGATTCAAGAGCCGTTACAGCATTCTATGAAATTATAAATGATAATGCGAAGGCAGATTCAGGAAAGTTTGGCTGGGGGGTAACAACAACTCAATCTTATTTACCACTAGAGAACTCAGAATTTTTCCAGGATGCCGAATTGGATTTAGTTGACTGGTTACGACAATATGCAACAACCGAAGAGGAACGTGAAGAAGTGTTTTTAAGAGGGTTCTTAGGGAAAATGATTTTTAGCGGAGAGGAAGCGTTAAAAAAGTGTAATGTACTTTCTGGAGGAGAAAAAGTGCGTTGTATGCTTTCTCGAATGATGATGGTTCGAGCAAATGTGTTGATATTGGATGAACCTACGAATCATCTTGATTTGGAATCTATTCAGGCAATTAATAATTCTTTAAAGAATTTTAAAGGAACAGTGCTACTTTCTACGCATGATCATGAATTTGCACAAACTGTGGGTACACGAATAATTGAATTGACCCCAAATGGCGTTATTGATCGTTTGTCAACATTTGATGATTATTTGAGAGATTCTAAGATAAAAGAGTTAAGACAAAAAATGTATTCTTAAAAGAATAAACAATATATAGAGAGATAAAAAAGGGAGTAAATTACTTCCTTTTTTATCTCTTTTGACCTTCTTTTCTTTTTCTATAATGTTCTAGCATTTTGCGATTAAACCCATCCTCGGATTTGTGTAGTTTTAATATTTTTTTGGAAGGTAAAATAGATTGTAACTTTTCAAACATCACTTCTTTTTCAGTATAAATATCCTTATCTGTTTTTAACAGTCTATCTAATAAATCAGAAGCTTTTGAATCGCTCATTCCTTCAAAATTTTCAGACTTTAATTCACGTCTAATACTTCGGTTTTGGTAATAGAACTTATGGATTTTATCTTGATAAAAATTATAAATAGGCCAGAAATCAGTAGCTTCTTTTGGACTTAGGTCAAGCGCTTCACTGATAAATCCAATTTTCAGGGATTTTAATTGTTCTCGTTTGTCACTAGATTGTGCATTGGAATTCAATCCAAAAAATACTAAAGTAATAATAAGTAATACAATTGTATGTTTACTATTTTTCATGTTAATTAGTTAAAATTAAAGATTCTACATCTAACTCGTTTAAATAATTATACACCTCCTCTTCTTCATAAAAGTCAAAAATACTTACGCTTTCTATTTGCGTATCTTCATATAGAAAGGCTAATTCAGTATCATTTAAGTTTATGTTGCCATTGTTGATCCAAAATTCTATATCATTAACATTTATAGATGCAAAATCATTATTTTCATGATCAGTAAAAAATTGAAAGATAAAAATTAGCAATATAGAAGCAGCAATGGCGAGAGGAACTAATTTTTTAATAACTCTTGCATGGAAAGAAATAATAAGAGGTTTCTTTCTAATTTTTTCAAATACTCGATTTTCTATAGTGCTAAAATAACTTTCTGGGATTGATTGGTCTTCATTTTTAATTTTTTCAAGAACGGAGGGTTCAACTAGATCAAAATAGTTTTCAGGAATATCAAAAGAATTTTTATTCTCAATGGAATCTAAGAACAGAGAAGAAATTATATTTTCCTCAACAGAATCTAAATAATTCTTTGGAATATCAAAACCATTTTTGAGTTTTTTTAACTCAAAAAGTTTAGGTGCAATATTTTTAAATTTTTCTGGTGTCATATCCTTCTAGGACTTTTTAAAATATAAATAGTTTAATTTGATGTGATTATTTTTTCAATTTTTTTAACTGCATGAAAATAAGAAGACTTCAGTGCGCCAACACTTGTCCCTAAAATTTCAGACATATCACTATATTTTATTTCATCAAAATATTTCATTTTAAAAACTAGTTGCTGTTTTTGTGGCAAGGTTGCAATGGCCTTTTGTAATATTAATTGAATATCTGAACCGGTGTATAAAACATCATCTTGCAGCGATTCTGCGAGATGATGTTGATGCTCAGAAATATCTAAAACTTTTTGTTTTGCTCTTTTATTTATGAAAGTAATCGATTCATTTGTCGCAATTCTATACATCCAGGAATATAATTTACTATTCTCTTTGAAATTTGCAATATTCCGAAATATTTTCACAAAAGTGTTTTGAAGAACATCATCGGCATCGTCATGGGAGATTACTATTTTTCGAATATGCCAATACAGACGCTCCTTGTACTCAGACATCAAAATTAGAAACGCCTTTTCCTGCGTTCGTTTGTTTTTAAGCTGTTTTACAAGTTCTTCCTCTTTAATCAAAATGATTACTTTTGGAGTAAGACACCTAAATGTAGAATAGGTTTAACAGTGTCAAACTATTTTTTTCTGAATTTTCTTTTTGAATACCCAAAAAGCCGTTGATCTTTAATAATTTCAGAAACTCCTTCGGGTAACATTTCTTCCCAACCAACTTCACCATTTTGAATCATTTGGAACACCTTTCTAGAAAATATTTCTAAAGTTTCTGGATCATAATTTTCAATATCAATAACTTTTCCATTGTATTTGAAAAACTTGTAAAGCTCCTTCATTCTAGGATGAACTTTCAACGTCCTACTATTAATGATCTCCCCAGTTTTCACATCTTTTAATGGATATAAATATATTTTTAAATCTTTGAAAAAGAGTTTTCCAAAGGCTTCCAATATACCTCCACTTAAGTTGCGATAGTATTTTTCGTCAAAAATTTGAATTAGGTTATATACTCCCATGCCTAATCCCATTCTCTTTTTGGTAAACTCAGAGTAGAATTCAACTAATTTATAATATTCCGAGAAATCTGTAATCATTACATGTTGACCCAAGGAACAAAGTAATTCTGCCCTATCTAAAAAATCTCGTTCGTTTATTTCGCCTTCTGCAGATAGATTTGATAAAGTTATTTCAAAAATAATTTTTGTTTTCTCTTTATCTACCTTTTTTTCAGCATAAAAAAGCTTCGTTGCTTTATGATAAATATCCATATTGACCTTGGTTACCGGTCTAAAACTTCCTCTAAAAGTTAAGATATTCTTTTTGTATAATTGTTTTGCAGGCAATAAGTTATTTCCATCAGGCCCGAACATCACAGCATTGGTCATGCCATTTTTTACCAATTGTAAACTCATCAAACGATTATCTACATAAGCAAAGCGAGGTCCTGAGAAATTGATCATGTCAATTTCAATTTGATCTTTATCTAAATTATCGTAAAAAGATTTAAGTAAATCTTTTGGGCTGTCATGTATGTAAAAGGCACCGTATATTAGATTTACACCCAATACTCCCAGTGTTTCCTGCTGTAATCTGGCATCATTCTCTTTAAATCGAACGTGCATAATTATTTCATTATAATCCTCTAAGGGATCCAATTGAAATTTTATTCCAATCCAGCCATGGCCTTTAAAATTTTTAGCAAAATCAATAGTTGCGACTGTATTCGCATAGGAGAAAAACAGGGTGTTTTTGTGCTTTTCTCTACTCAATCGATCTTCCATGAGGTGAATTTCATGGGTAACCATCTTTTTTAATCTAGATTCGGTCACATATCTTTTATCCTCCTCTATACCATAAATGGCATCCGAAAAGGTTTTGTCATAGGCACTCATGGCTTTGGCAATAGTTCCAGATCCTCCACCGGCTCTAAAGAAATGTCGAACAGTCTCTTGACCTGCTCCAATTTCTGCAAATGTTCCGTAAATATTATTGTTTAAGTTAATTCTTAGTGCTTTTCCTTTAGATGAAGGAGCACTTACTATATTTTTATCACCTTTAGTAACCGAAGACATTATGAATATATTTTAAACGTGCACAAAAATAGTAATTTCCTATTGTTGAAATCGCTTTTAAAAGTTAAATTTGAAAAAAAAGAATAAATTTGAAAATCACTTTTTTAGGTACTGGAACCTCGCAGGGAATCCCTGTAATTAATAGCGATCATCCTGTATGTTTATCGTCTGACAAAAAAGATAAGCGACTGAGAGTTTCGGTTTTGATACAATGGAATAATTGGAGTTATGTGATTGACTGTGGTCCTGATTTTAGATATCAAATGCTGCGAGCCAGAGTTTCAAAATTGGATGGTATATTGTTTACGCATGAGCACGCAGATCATGTTGCTGGATTGGATGATATAAGACCCTTTGTATTTCAAGCGGGTCCTATGTCCGTTTTTGCCCATCTTCGGGTACTAAATGATTTAAGAATTCGATTTAATTATATCTTTAGAAGTAAAAATAAATATCCTGGAGCTCCAAGTGTTATTGAGAATGAATTAAACGGGACACCTTTTAAGTTAGCGAAAATTTATGTCAAGCCAATTGAATTGATGCATGGAAAACTTCCTGTATTTGGATATCGTTTTAATGACTTTGCTTATTTAACCGATGTAAAAACAATTGATTCTGTTCAAAAAGAGAAATTATTGAATTTAAAGGTTTTAGTGGTCGGTGTACTTCGATTAGAGCCGCATCATGCACATTTAAATTTGGAAGAGGCTTTGCAACTGATTGAAGAATTAAAGCCTGAAAAGACCTATATAACCCACATAAGCCATAAACTAGGTTTTCATGAAGAAGTTCAAAATAAATTACCCAAAAACGTATTTTTAGCGTATGATGAATTAGTGATTGAAGTGTAATCGTTTGCGCTAACTATTCGTAAAGAATATCTTCTACTTCTATTTTTTTATCTTTTAAGAAGTTATACAAAGTCAATTGTTTTAAGGTGTAATAGGCAAGCCAAAATTAAGATAATTTAAAACTGATTTATTCTTTAATTCTTGTGCTAAATTTAAATCTGTAATGGTCAATTTTCTAAGAACTGGACTTACAATAAAAAGGAGGACATTTTTTCAAAGACCTATGCTACATCTTTTAATTTATTAAATTCTAATTCCACTTCAAGGCGAGTTTTATAGCCCAATGAAGAATGTAATCGTTTTTTCTTGTACCAAATTTCTATATATTCAAATATGGAAGTTTTGGCTTGTAAAACACTTTCATACTTTTTATGGTAAATTAATTTAGTTTTAAGAGTTTTGAAGAAAGATTCTGCTACAGCATTATCCCAACAGTTTCCTTTTCTACTCATACTCTGAGTAATTAATTCATTGTTTTTTAAATGTTTTCTGAATAAATTACTGGTATATTGAACACCTCTGTCTGAATGAAAAATCAATGGTTTTGTGATATTTCTTTTCGATAATGCCGTTCTCCAAGCAGGTATAATAGTTTTTTTTGTTGATAAATGGCTACTTAAAGCCCAACCGATTACCTGACGATCATATAAATCAATAATTGTAGTTAAATACAGCCGCCCCTATGCAGTTCTCACATATGTAATATCTGATACCCAAACTTCATTTAATGTTGCAGGTGTAAACTCTCTATTTAAATGATTCTTAGAAATAAAAAACTTGTGATTAGAATCGTTTAATATCTTCATTATCTTTTTTAATGGATATGACATCAGTAGTATTTGATCTACCTGATGCCCTCCACTTATCTATTCTTGCTACATCAATTCCTAGTTCAATGGCTAACTCTTTGATATTATCTCGCTGAGAACTCAACTTGACTGCTTCTTGCTTAAATTCGTTACTGTAATTTCTTTTCACTCGTTTCATAATGGTACGTTAGTTTTTATTTAAAACAGTCTTAACTTTTATGTCCTAGTAAAGGTGTAACTCCAAGTGGTGCTTGGAGGTTTAAATAGTACTTATATGATGGCAGTAAACGTTAGATCCGTTCTGTAATCCATTTTTTGAAATCATGAAAGTTTTGTGGTGCGACACCATGCCCTACCATATATTCTTTATAACTATTTTTTAAATTGAGGTCGTTCAAAAAAGGCGCGGCATTTTGAGCCCATTCTACTGGTATTACTTGATCTACTGATCCATGAGAAATGAAAAAATCCAACTGATTAAAGTTATTTATTCGATAATTTGGTTTTAATAAATCTTGATTTATATAACCACTTAATGCAATTACATGTTTTACTTTTTCGGGATAATTTAAGGCGACAGAATAACTTAATATAGTTCCTTGACTAAATCCTAATAAAAAGACATTATCTTTATTCACATCGTATGTACTCGTAATTTCGTCTATAAAATGAGCAATTTTATCTCTTGATATTATTGCCTCGTCTGTATCAGAAAATTTTCCATTATTCATGTCAAAATTTATGGTATACCAAGAATAAGAATCTGGCCCTAAAGTTAGGGGTGCTCTCGCGCTAATAATTAGCAAGTCATCAGGTAATTCTGAAGCAAAGGAAAACAGATCTTGCTCATTACTTCCATATCCATGAAGTAATATTAGCAACGGAGGATTCTTTATAGGTGCATTGGGTTGTCGAATAATATATTCGAGAGATAATTTTTTTGACATAAAAAATTAGATATTTTTGAACCAGTCTTGAAATAATTCGCCTATATATGGAATGGGTTTCTCTATTCCTTTTATCGCTCCTAAAATGCCAATAATCCAAAATACAAAAAATCCTAAAAATAGAATATCAGCAATTGTCGGAATGCCAAATTTTGTTAGAAGACCAATTCCAAAACTAAGGATTGACAATCCTATAGATTGGCGTATATGGAATGAGGTAAAAGAGTTTTGTGCTTTATTATTCATTACAAAGGCAATGATTAATCCTGGCCACCATAAATAACTAATAATGGCTGCAGTTTTTCCTTCTTGTATGCTATCGTTCATGTGTTATAATTTAAGTATTTAATATCAGTTGATTGTTTGAAAAAATGCCATAAACAGTGCCTTTCATTTTTTTGTTTAAAAAAATGGAGTTTTTAGAGGTTGAAATTATATGGCTTTTGTTGAAAATATATTTACTGTTTGGATTAAAAAAGGTTAAGTCTGCTATTTCTCCCACATTAATTGTTCTCTTTTTAAGGCCAAATCTGTTTCTAGGATTGGTTGTAAGAGTTCTAATTAAAATTTCCAAGTCTAATTTTTGATTGAGGGCTCCAAAAAGACTTTCCAATCCAATAGTTCCTGGTTTTGCATTGTCAAATTCTACTTTTTTATGCTCAATATCGATGGGATTGTGATCACTTGTAATCATATCTATAACACCCTCATTAACTCCTTTTAACAATGCTTTTAAATCGCTTAAAGTCCTCAGTGGAGGTGTAACTCTTGCATTGGTGTTGAAGCCATGTAATTCCTCATCTGTAAGAGTTAAGTGATGGGCAGATACGCTACAACTAACATCTAAGCCTTTTACTTTCGCTTGAGCAATTAATTGAACTGATTTCGCCGTGCTAATAGTTGGGATATGTAATTTTCCACCCGTATATTCTAAAAGGAATAAGTCTCTAGAAATTTGTAATTCTTCGGCGAGCGAAGGCACCCCCTTTAGACCTAGTAACGTACTCGTTTCACCTTCATTTACCAACCCATCTCTTGCAATTGAATTGTCTTGAGGAAAACTTAAGACCAGTCCATCAAAATTTTGCGCATAGAGTAAAGCTACTTTGGTAAGATTTGCATTTGCAATTGGTGAATTATAATCTGAAAAAGCAATTGCTCCAGAATTTTGCATGTCATACATTTCTGCCATGTCTGCGCCTTCAGCATTTTTAGTTATATTTCCAATAGGGTATAGGCTAGTAGCCGAAGAAGTCCCTTTGTTAATAAGAAATTCTACCGCAGCCTTATTATCAATTTTTGGAGTGGTATTCGGGTTGACTGCTACTGCTGTAAATCCGCTTTTTGCTGCAGTACTTAATCCATTAATGATTGTTTCTCGCTCTTCGTATCCTGGTTCGCCAAAGGAAACGCTCGTATCAAACCATCCACAAGAAACATGAAGATTCTCTAGGGAAACCTCGTCATAGCCTTGGTCATTTTTTATGGTGGTATCAATTTTAGTAATAATCCCATTTTCAATCAAAAGATCTTGCTGTTTGTTGTGGAGCAAATTATTGGATTCAATTATTATGGCTGATTTAATAAGTAAATTCATGTTTTGAAAAATTTTAGAATAATTATTTCTAACAACAAAAATAAGATAGCTACTGTCAAAAACCATCTAAAAAGTGAATTCATTTCTTGTTGCTTATTCAGTTCGGTGAAGGTTTCTTCTAAGGAATTAGAAATTGTAATATTTTTTGACTCTTTAAATAATTCTGTAAGATTCGAATATTTTAATAAACTTTCATTGCTGTCGTAATTGAATGCAATAGTTTTTAGTAATTCGTTGTTGCTCATAATATTATAAAAACCACTTGTTGCAGGAATATCTGAGGTAGAAAGTTCTACCGTGTTCTTATAAACTTGTTGCAAGGGTATTATTTCTTCTATTTCATTTTGTAATTTCAAAATCTGATCTTTCTTGAGTGAAACATCAACAGCTATGATATTGTCATTCCCAATGGTGTAATAGAGTTTTGGAAATTTATAACTGTTTATTCCAATATTATATAAAAGAGGAACTACTATAGGTGAATTGTAAAAGTTTGAAAATTTTAAATCGATTGGAGAATTAAATACATAAATAGTACTATTTGAATTCCCTATTTTACTAAAAAAAGGCAATTCATTTTCTAGGGAAAGTATTGGGGTTACATTATTTAATTTTAAATCGAAATATTGATGAATATTTGGATACTCAAAGTTTTGAATCTTTTTTTCAAAAACATCTTTGAAGATTGGATGTTCAAAATGGATGGTTGTAATATTTAATTCTGTAGGAATTAATTTTCCCATAAAACCACCATTTAATGTTTTTAGGAATAAATTATATGTTGAAATATCACTATCAATAGCGGGGATTATTACTAAGGACCCTCCATTGTTTTCAAACTCTTTTAATGAATTTATTAATCCGTTAGAAATAATATCTAATTCATTTAATATGACAAGATGTTGTTCTTTTAATTGATTATAATCGATTTGGTTTGCAGTTTGATATTGTAAATCAAATTCTTGAGGGGTAAATATTTTTGGCAGAAAAGAATTAGACTTTCCAATAGATAAAACCTTTATTTTCGGAGGCTTTGAAATGCTAAAAAACAAAGTATTGTCGAAGGGTAACTGCGCATCGTCTATAATTATTTTTCCATTAAAACTTTGTTGAAAAGGAATTTTAAATACTACTTCACTAAGGAGACTTTCATTAAAAGAGGCCGTCCCTTTTCCTACTAATTCCAAATCGTTTAAAAGAGAGATTGAAACATTATCTGTTGTTTTAATCGTATTCTTTACGAATACATTAATGGAGATCTGGTCATTACTTTTGTCTGAAATGCACATGCTATCTACAGCAGTATTTGATACTGTTGTAGGACTAATTTTTACGAGAGTTATTTTCGAGGATGTGTTTGAAAAGTCTATTTTTTCAATATTCTTATTTTCTTGAAAGTCAGAAACTAAAATAATTTTATGTAAGTTATTTCTATTTTTAAGTAATTCTTGTTTTAAAGTAAGTGAAATAGTTTCAAAATCGAGGTCTTTTGATGTATAGTCAAGATTTAGAATTTTACTTTTTACAGATTTTAGATCTAAATTTTTAAAAAAATTATCGTTTGTTAAAAGCGATATGTTGTCACCTTCTTTTAAATTTTCAATGATTTTTTGAGACACGTTTTTTAACAATTCATAGGAACCAACTTTGGCACTCATACTCATTGAATTATCAATATAAATAATAGTATTTTGTTTTTGATTTTTCGTAATTTGTGCTATATATGGTTGCGCAAATGCAAAAATAATTGAGGCAAAGGCAAATAGCCGAGTACATAAAATCAACCATTTTTTAAGTTTAGAACTTTTTCGAGATTGCAGTTCTATTCTTTTTAGAAATTTAACATTCGTAAATGCAACTTTTGTAAACTTTTGAAAATGAAATAAGTGAATAATTATCGGAATGATAAGAAGTAGTAAACCGTATAGGATTTCAGGATGCTTAAATTGCATTGTTCATAGAATTGCTCAAAAATAGATAAAAAAATAGAGTATAAGAAAAATACTCTTTTAAAATACCCAGTGCATAATTACTTGCGATAGAATTGGCAAATCTGGAAAAGTCTATATGGGCATTATCATTTGCTTTGTCTGAAATAATTCGAAATATTGAAAAAGGAACTTCATATTCTAAACAAACCTGCGCTACTGCCGCACCTTCCATTTCTACACACATTGCAGATGGCAGCTCATTTTTTAAATCATTCATCTTTTGTTTACTTGAAATAAATTGATCACCGGTGGCTATATCTCCAATAATAACTTTTGGACTGTAAATTTTAAAAACAGCACTTTCTGTTTTATCAATGTATGCATTGTAATTATCAAAAAACAAGTGGGTCGATTTTAGTAACCGATCATTAGTTTTTATGGTAATAGATTTTAAATCTAAAATGGGAATGTGGAATTTTTGATAAAAAGGAGTTGCGTTTAAATCATGTTGAAATAACTCTTTTCCAATAACGACATCTCCTATATTTAGAGAGGGATCCATGGCTCCGGCAACACCTGTAAAAATAATTTCATTCAAGTTGTAATCGTTTATGAGCTGAGTTGCCGTTGAGGCAGCCGCTACTTTTCCCCATCTAGAAAATACGATTACGCATTTTTTATCAAAAAGAACGCCTGTATAATACGTTCGCATTCCCTTCGTTATTTCCTTAGGATTTTTAAGCGATTGAAGTAGGCTTCGCACTTCTTCCTGCATAGCACTCATGATACCTATCATTATTCTTGTGCAATTGTAATTATTTTACCATCTTTCATTTCTAGTTTGCGATCAGACATATTTGCCAACTCTTTATTATGTGTAACAATTACAAAAGTTTGGCTGTATTTATCTCTTAGTTTAAAAAAGAGTTCATGAAGACTTTTTGCAGATTCAGAATCTAAATTGCCACTTGGTTCATCTGCAAAAATAACATCAGGATTGTTAATTAAAGCTCTGGCTACGGCAACTCTTTGCTGCTCCCCTCCAGATAGTTCACTAGGTTTGTGATCAATTCTTTCTGATAAACCAAGAAAGTTTAGTAATATCAAAGCTTCTTTTTTTACTTCATCTACAGGTTTATTCGCAATAAAAGCGGGAATACAAACATTTTCTATCGCACTAAATTCTGGTAGTAATTGATGAAATTGAAAAATAAATCCAATATGCTGATTTCTAAACTTAGATAGTTTTTTGTCTGATAGGTTTAGAATATTGTTAGAACTAATACTAAGTGTATTGTGGCTATTTTTACTGGGTTTGTCTAAGGTGCCCAAAATGTGAAGGAGGGTTGTTTTTCCAGCCCCTGAAGGTCCCGTAATAGCGACAACCTCGCCTTTTTTAATGTGTAAATCAACACCTTTTAAAACTTCTAACTTCCCGTAAAATTTATGAATGTTTTTAGCTATAATCATAAAATCAAAAGTAGTTAAAAATACGTTTAGGTAGATTCAATTAAACGATTTCTTATGATCTATTAAATCAAATTTTTACTATTATCGAAAATTGTAAAGTATCATTTGATAGTTTTGAATTCTAGATTATGAAGTTAAACTTAGGATGTTTGATGTATTTATACTTTATTTTGTATAAATAAATGAATAATTATTTACGAATATATCAATTAAATCACCTTTAAATTGTTTCATTTTTTTATATAATACCTATGGTTTAAAATGGGATAACACTATATTTGTACGGCAATTAAAATAAATTTTAGTAATGAACTTACACGAATATCAAGGGAAAGAAATTTTAAATAGTTTTGGAGTAAGAATACAGCGAGGAATTGTTGCTCATAATCATAAAGAGGCTGTTGATGCTGCAAAGCAATTAACAAGTGAAACAGGGACAAGTTGGTATGTTGTGAAAGCGCAAGTTCATGCTGGTGGTCGTGGAAAAGGTGGTGGAGTAAAATTGGCTAAAAACTTGCAAGAAGTTGAATCAATTGCTAGTGATATTATTGGAATGATGTTGGTGACACCTCAAACTTCGGCAGAAGGGAAAAAAGTAAATCAGGTATTGATTTGTGAGGATGTTTATTATCCTGGTGAGTCGGAAACAGAAGAGTATTATATCTCTGTTTTGTTAAATAGAGAGACTGGACGTAATATGATTATGTATTCTACTGAAGGTGGAATGGATATTGAAACCGTTGCAGATGAAACACCTCATTTAATTTTTACGGAAGATATTGATCCTTGTTTAGGATTGCTACCTTTTCAAGCACGTAAAATTGCTTTTAATTTAGGATTGTCTGGTGGAGCGTTAAAAGAGATGGTAAAATTTGTATCTGCTCTTTATACGGCTTATATTAAATCGGATTCTTCAATGTTTGAAATTAATCCAGTGTTAAAAACTTCTGACGATAAAATACTGGCTGTAGATGCAAAAGTATCTTTAGATGATAGTGCTTTGTATCGACACAAGGATTATGCTGAAATGCGTGATTTAAGAGAAGAGAGCCCAATTGAAGTTGAAGCAAATGCTGCAGGTTTAAATTATGTTGATTTAGAGGGTAATGTAGGCTGTATGGTTAATGGTGCCGGATTGGCAATGGGAACGATGGATTTGATTAAGCAATCTGGAGGTGAACCTGCAAACTTTTTGGATGTTGGAGGTACTGCAAATGCTGAGCGTGTAGAAAAAGGATTTAGAATTATTTTAAAAGATCCGGCGGTAAAAGCAATTTTGGTAAATATCTTCGGTGGAATTGTGCGTTGTGATAGAGTTGCACAAGGAATTGTGGATGCTTATAAAAATATGGGAGATGATATTAAAGTGCCTATTATTGTTCGTTTACAAGGAACGAATGCCATTGAAGCAAAACAATTAATTGATGATTCTGGATTGCCAGTTCATTCTGTTGTAGAATTTCAAGAGGCGGCAGATAAGGTTCAAGAGATGTTAGCTTAAGATTAATTTTCTGGTTATATAAAAAAAGACCAACTTTTCAGTTGGTCTTTTTTTATACTATTTTTTCGATTTCCATACCTGACTTTTAGCGGTAATCTTAACATCCCAATCTTGAGGTTTGTTATTCAAGTATACAGGATCATTATCTTTTTTAGGAAAGGTTTTGACAGGTTTTAAAAGCAGTTCAAAATTTCTTTTTCTTTCCTTTGAATTTAGATTATTTATCAAATTTTGGTTTTCAAAAGGGTCTTGCTCTAAATCAAAGAATTTTTCGGGTAAACCAGCGGTATTGATATATAATTTGTAGCGTTCATTGCGAAGAACTCGATCTCTAAATGCATACATGTTTTCTACGCCATTTTCAGTTAAACGAGCATTGTTTTGCCCACCCATAGATAGTATCCACGATCTTTTTGAGGAAGTCCGGTTTTTAGTTAAAACATCTTTAAATGAAATTCCGTCAATGACATAGGATTTATCCAAAAACGTCATTTTTGGTTTAGGGTTACCCCCAGCGATATCTAAACAAGTTGGAAGGATATCTGTAAAATCAATTAAAGCATTTGAAAGAAGATTGTTCTTAATTCGACCTGTCCAACTAATTATAAACGGTATACAAATTCCGTTTTCGGTAGTTTGGGTCTTTCCACCATTTATGAACTCGTTTTTGTAATTTCCTTTTATACCTCGAGAAGTCCCATTATCTGTTGTAAAAATGATGATAGTTTCCTCTCTTATATTTAATGCTTCTAAAGTGTTTATAAGTTGTCCAACAATCTTATCGGTGTATCGAACCATTGCTTTGTGTTTTCCTATTTTGGTGTCTGATGTTTCATCAGGAGTGTTAACGAAGGGAGGATGTGTTAAAACCATTGGAAAATAAACAAAAAAAGGAGATTCATTATTTTCCGTTATAAAAGATGTGATGTGTTTTGTGAAAATATCTGAACCAAATTGATTGGAATAGGTTTTACTAAACCCATTCGAGTAGATATATGGGTTTTGATACCTTTCAGCACTTTCAGGGATACCAGTTTCATAACCAGTCCACATACAATAAGAATCAAATCCAATTTTAGTTAAAGCATCCGGTTCAACTCTAAAATCGTCTATTTGCCATTTTCCTGCGATACAAGTTTTGTATCCAGTTTCTTTTATTTTTGAAATAAAGGAAGGGTTTTGGGTTTCATCAAAATGCGCTCCTCCTCCCCAACGAGGAACATCCCAGTGATTTATCCATCCATTTCTATAAGGATATTGACCCGTTAATAGCGCCAACCTAGTAGGGGTGCACTGCGGCATAGCATATACATTATTGAATAACACACCATTATCAGCAAGTTTATCAATGTTTGGTGTTTTAATATCTTCTGCGCCATAACAACTTATCCATTCCTTTCCTAGATCGTCTACTAGAATTAATATGATATTTGGTTGTTCCCTTTTTTCGAAGTTGGAAGAACTGTAAATATCCAAATTTAGGAGAGTTAAAAACGATAAAAATAGCGTCGTTTTCATTTTGGCTGGTATAAAATTAATTTGAGTTATACACGAAAGAAACATAGTTTTTTTTCTTCTAATTGATTTTAAGTTAGTTATAAAAAAGACTATTAAATAGTAGAGGGAT
>TARA_B110000037_G_scaffold6112_1_pt1 | contig 15597 bp, 12 predicted proteins | sample TARA_B110000037 | Tara Oceans TARA_B110000037 (sample SAMEA4397196) | marine metagenome | biome: Polar Biome; feature: [MIX] marine epipelagic wind mixed layer (ENVO:01000061); material: water (ENVO:00002006), including particulate matter (ENVO:01000060) such as... | depth 10-100 m
GCATAAGTATCTTGAACTGCCGAATGTTCTTGTAATTCTAATGAACGCTTTGCCCAAGCTAAAGCTATTTCCAATTCTTTATTTTTGTCCGACCATTCAAAAACATTCCAAGCGAAACGGTTTAACAGGCCAGCATCTTCATTAAAATATTCACCGGCATCATCGGTAACAACTTCGCAATACTCTTTGTACTTTTTTGTTTTTTGAAGGTGAGCTAAATCTCCCAACAAAATAATTTTTTGCCAATATGGAATTTGTTTCTTTTTAATGTCAATCATGGTTAATTCCATTTCTTTCATACTGAAATCACGTGTATTAACCTTTGAATATATGTAAGTCAAGTAATTTTGATGCAGTTTTTTCTCTACTTTTTCTTGGCCATACAAAGCAATGTAAGCGTCTTTTTTCGCCAAAAGATTTACCATTCCTTTAGAGTCAACACTTTTATCGTACCTACTAATTATATTCCAAGTGCCTTCATCCATTAATTGTTCTTCATTCAAATTGGCATAGAATGCACTCACAACATCTTTTGACACAACCCCAGCAGTTCCTAACTTATTGAGGTAAGTTTTTACAAAACCTGCACTTCTATCTCCTTCTTCCCAAACCTTATTATAAGCTGCCAAATTTTCATAAGGATTTAATGCTATAAGTCCCAAGTCTGTATAGTCCTTATTTTTCCTTGAAGCTCCAACTTTTCTATGTACTATATTACCTTCAGCGTCCAAAAACAGTAAAGTTGGATACGCTCTCACGTTATAGCTTTTAGCCATCTCCTTTCCATCACCCTTTTCCATATCCATTTTTAGGGAAATGAAATTTTTATTATAAAATTCTGCAATAGTATCATTGATGAATTTATTAGCTGCCATCCATTTACAGGGTCCACACCAAGTAGTGTATGCATCTACAAAAATCAATTTTCCACTTTTTTTCGCAACTTCTTTAGCTTTTGCAAAATCATTATCTATAAACTCAATAGAATTATCTTGAGCCATTGTAAAAATGGATATTAGTAATGTGAATAAGAAACTTGATAATACTTTCATTTGAATATTTTTTGTTAGCCTCAAAGATTGTAATTTTTATTGAATTAGAAAATTAATAGAACCGCGTACAAAAATCCTTTGTGAAACAAGCTAATTAATATATTTCATCGCCCGAAAATCCAATCTTAATCAAGGAATTTTCATCATCTCTTTTTTTGCAAAAAATTATGCGAAATTGAGCCAATCACAATTATTATTTCCTACTCATCAATAAACTCTTCTTTAAAATTAATTAAGAAAAGTTTGTCCGTTGCCCTTGTTATAGCTGTATACATCCAACGCATGTACTCGGTTCCCAATATTTTCTCACTCACATATCCTTGATCTACAAATACATTTTCCCATTGTCCACCTTGAGCCTTATGGCAAGTAATTGCATAGGCAAATTTTACTTGAAGTGCGTTAAAAAAAGGATCTTCTTTTATTTTTTGAAATAGCATTTTCCTATTCGTAATATCCGGATAATCCATCATTACAGCTGAATATAATTTATCATTCTCTTCCCGAGTAAGTGCCGGAGCTTCTGAATAAACCGTGTTTATATTTAAATGAACTTCAAAGGTTTCTTGGTGAGGATAATCTAACATTCTAACATCACACTTAGCAAAACGAAAGCCCCATTTCTCCACAATACTGCCTAAAGAAAGCACTTCTATAACATCACCATTTGCCACAAATCCAGCAGTACTTTTTGCATCCAACCAGAAATAATTATTTTTGACAACCATCATTAAATCACCCACTTCCAATTCCGTTTCTCGAAACAAAATTCTATTCCTAACCTGTTGATTGTAAATGTTTGCGGCCTTATTGGATCTTGTAATTATTATACTTTCTTCAATTCCATTTCCGGTATAGGCCGTTTGCAATTCATCTTCCAGATTATAACCATCCAAATTAATTACATCTTGGTTATTTGGTTTTAAAAGAGGTTGCTTCTCTTGTTCAATCAATCGTGTTCTTTGCAAAGTTGCATTTGCCAAAATTCCCGATTCTTTTTGCTGTCGCAATACTTCTTTTAATTCAGAAAAAACTGCATTTCTGTAGTAACCCGACTTTAACATTTTTGGACTTAAACTAGGACTAACCTTTTCATTTACAGGTGGTAATTGTGCTACATCACCAAGGAACAACAATTTACAGTTTTCACCATTTTCCACGTATTCCAATAAATCTTCTAGCAAATTGGACCCAGCGTACATAGCTCCTTCGTTTTGTGTAGACCCACTTATCATAGATGCCTCATCCACAACAAAAAGGGTATTTTTACTTTGGTTACTTGCCCGAGTAAACGAAAAATCTCGACCATCTTTTGTTTCTTGAGAATATATTCTTCTGTGAATCGTACTTGCTGGATGATTAGAATAACGTGAAAGTACTTTTGCAGCTCTCCCAGTTGGTGCAAGCAACACCGATTTTAAGCCAAGTTTAGATAGCGATTGAGTAATGGTTTTCACCAAAGTAGTTTTGCCTGTTCCTGCATAACCCCTTAGAATAAAAATATTTTCATCGTATTCATCATTTAGAAAACTAGCCATTTTTTTTATAAACCGAAATTGATCTTGAGTTGGATTCAAGTTCAAGTTCTTCAGCAACAATTCTTTTATTTCGGTAGTTTTCACAAGTTCAAAAGTAGTATCAATCCTCTATTCCGGAGAAGTAAATTAAACTCAAATAAGAATTTTATACACTCTTATATTTGCTTCAATAAGCTCAAATTATATGAGGTATAATTTATGTCAAGACCGTTGCTTCAAAGTATATGTTTGAAAGCATTGTCATTTGAAAAAAATTGTAAGTTTGTCCACCCTCAAAAGGGTGTTAATACTAGTTGATTCTATGGAAGTTTTAAAAAAAATATACATTTCTCTTATCATTACTGTTATTGGATTGTTCCTTTTAATTTGGGGCTTTATCAACAATCAATTACCTTTATTTAATCTAGCCGCAGCTATAATTTCAGTTGTTGGAATTATAGCTACATTAAGTTCCATTGATGTTTTTTCAAAAAAAAATCGTTCAGCGATCTTATTCGGTCTGATTGGTATTTCGCTTGTTCTAACCTACCTAAACTATAAAGCCATTAAAAATCCTCTAGATTTTCAAGAGGAAAAAAACAGAAGGTACCAATACGTTATCCAAAATCTAAAGGATTTAAGACAAGCCGAATTGGCTTATAAAAGTCAGTATGGAACGTATATCGGTGACATTGATTCGCTTATCGAATTTATAAAAACGGATTCTCTTTTAGTTATTAAGCAAAACGGAACTGTCCCAGATGGTATGACTCTAATCCAAGCAGTTGATTCTGGTCATGTTTTTATTGACACAACGAAAGTTCCTGCTGCTATAAACATTTTTGATGAAAAATACCTTTTGGAACGTAAAGTTCCTTTTAATTTAGATTCATTAAATTATGTTCCTTTTACTTATTCCAAATTTTTGGTAGAAGCTACAATCATTGAAAGAGGAAAAGTAAAAGTTCCTGTTTTTTTAATTACAGATACTCAACCTTTTTCAGAACTTGAAGTTTTAATGGTTGGTTCTTTAGTTGACCCTACCACTTCTGGAAATTGGGGCGAATAATAAAATTATAAATAACATGTCAACTGAATCGAGGTATCTCTGGGTAAGCGAAAGCTTCGATTCCAATCTCTGTCAAAATTATTATTTTTACGGGATTCTCGAAGCCAACAGGATAACAGTTTGTGTGGTTGATGAAAGTCAAGCTGAGCTGAAAGCTTTACAAGAAATTGAAGGAAGGGATTTCTTAAATTCTTCAGCAAACGTAGAAGCTGCATTAAACAAAATTAAATTTATTAATAACGATTACAGGCAGTTGAAAATGGCAATTCATTCTGAAAGAAATTGTCTGTTACCAGCTTCCTTGCCTACCAAACTAGAGAAACTAGCGAGTATCGAAATTACCCCACCTACTGATTCAGAATCGTGGCTAAACGAAAATGTAATTTCAGGGAAATTCAATTTACTAGGAATTATAAATAAAAATGTTGAATTGGTTTTGGAACAAACAATGCCAAATTTGAAAACCAACAATTTGGCAAGTACGTTTTTAGAAGAAGAACAGAAGCTCACTCGTTTTCATAAAAAAGGAAGCTGCCGTTGGCTTATTTCCAAAAACGCATCCTACATCTGCATTTTTAAAGAAAGAAAATTAATGTTCTTTAATTATTTCAATATATCTAATACCGAAGATTTAATTTACTACACTTTGAATGTATTTGAACAGTTGGAAATAGAAGCCAATGACATTGATATAGCAATTAGTGGACAATTGAAATTTATTGATTTTAATGAAAAATTAGCTCTGGAATATTTACCAAATACGAATGTATTTAGAGAGTTGCAAGCACTCAAAACGCAATACTTGAATGATGCAGCCATTTCTAGAAATTTCACACTTTTAAATATGTTTTTGTGCGAATAATCGGAGGCAGGTTAAAGGGACATAAAATTATTGCACCCAAAAGCTTACCAGTTCGTCCTACCACAGATTTCGCAAAAGAAGCTTTGTTCAACATTTTAAACAATAGAATAGATTTTCCTCAAGTTTCTTTGCTCGATTTATTCTCTGGAACCGGAAATATTAGCTACGAGTTTGGTTCAAGAGAATGTCCAGAAATTTTGGCAGTTGAGCAGAATTTCCAGTGTTTGAAATACATAAATAAAACGGCTTCTGATTTTGATTTACCGATTCATACATTCAAAGCAGATGTGTTTAAATTTCTGGTCAAAAAAAACCATAAATCTTACTCCGTTATTTTTGCTGACCCACCTTATCAGAACAAAAAATTAATTGATATTCCAGATTTAGTTTTTAATAATGAATGGCTTGCTCCCAACGGCCTATTAATAATGGAACATGGACCGTACACTAGTTTTTCTGATCATAAAAACTTTGTCGAACTTCGTAAATACGGTAATGTAAATTTTAGTTTTTTCGAATAATACCAATAACGAATATACCGGGTGGTGTGGTTCGTAATTAGATAGACCAAAAGCCTACATATTCCTTCTATATTGTCCACCTACATTAAACAAGGCACTTGTAATTTGACCAAGAGAACACCACTTAGAAGCTTCCATTAAAACCTCAAAAATATTTTCATTTTGAACCGCTGCATTTTGAATTTTATCCAGCCACACATTATTATTTTCTTCATTTTTAGTATGTAGCTCTCCCAACATATTTATCTGATATTCCTTTTCCTGCGAAGTGGCTCTAATTACTTCTTTTGGAGTAACAGTAGGAGATCCTTCTGAACTTAAAAAAGTATTTACACCTATTATTGGGAATTCACCATTGTGTTTTAAAGTTTCGTAGTAAAGAGATTCTTCTTGAATTTTTGAACGCTGGTACATAGTTTCCATAGCACCTAAAACTCCACCTCTTTCAGTTATCCTATCAAACTCCATAAGTACAGCTTCTTCAACTAAATCGGTTAGGTCATCAATGATAAATGCACCTTGTAATGGGTTTTCATTTTTCGTTAAACCCAATTCCTTATTAATAATTAGCTGAATTGCCATCGCTCTTCTCACCGATGCTTCGGTAGGTGTTGTTATAGCCTCGTCATAAGCATTCGTGTGTAAGCTATTACAATTATCATAAATGGCATAAAGAGCTTGTAAGGTTGTACGGATATCATTGAAATCAATTTCTTGAGCATGCAAAGAACGTCCAGATGTTTGAATGTGATATTTCAGCATCTGTGACCTTGGGTTTGCCTTGTATTTATACCTCATGGCTTTGGCCCATATTCTACGGGCAACTCTACCAATTACAGCATATTCAGGATCTATTCCATTGCTAAAAAAGAAGGATAGATTTGATCCAAACTTGTTTATATCCATTCCCCTACTCAAGTAATACTCAACATAAGTAAACCCATTTGCAAGTGTAAAAGCCAGTTGAGAAATTGGGTTTGCCCCGGCTTCTGCAATGTGGTAACCAGAAATGGAAACAGAATAAAAATTACGTACGTTTTTTTCTATGAAATATTCTTGAACATCGCCCATTAGTCGGAGAGCAAACTCGGTAGAAAATATACAGGTATTCTGAGCTTGATCTTCCTTCAAAATATCAGCTTGTACTGTTCCACGCACCGAATTCAGAGTTCTATATTTTATATCCTGATACACTTTCGTATCCAAAACTTGGTCACCGGTCACACCAATTAACAGCAATCCTAAACCATCGTTTCCTTCTGGTAAGTCACCTTGATAGGACGGTCTCTTTGTTCCTTTTTGTGCGTATATTTTTTCAATCTTTATTTCTACTTCTTTTTCAAGTCCATTTTTATGAATATATAATTCACATTGTTGATCAATTGCGGCATTCATAAAAAACCCAAGCATCATAGGCGCAGGACCATTTATAGTCATAGATACAGAAGTCATGGAATCAGCCAAATTAAATCCTGAGTACAACTTTTTCGCATCGTCTAAACAACAAATTGAAACACCTGCATTTCCAATTTTACCATAAATATCTGGCCTTAAATCCGGATCATTTCCATATAGAGTAACTGAATCAAAAGCTGTTGAAAGCCTTTTTGCAGGCATACCTAAACTTACATAATGAAATCGTTTATTGGTTCTTTCTGGTCCACCCTCGCCAGCAAACATTCTAGTCGGATCTTCACCTTCACGTTTAAACGGAAATAAACCTGCAGCATAAGGAAACTCTCCAGGAACATTCTCACTTAAAAGCCATTTTAATAAATCTCCCCAGGCTTTGTATTTTGGAAGTGATACTTTGGGGATTTGGGAATGAGAAAGTGATTCACTGTGTGTTTGAATGCTCAATTCTTTGTCACGAACTTCAAATTTAAAAACTGGGTCGGTGTATTTTTTTTTCACCAAACTCCATTCTTCAATCAGTTTCCAATTGTGAGGGTCTAGGTCTAATTTTATTTTTTCAAAATTTTCATGTAAACCTTTAATTATCAAGTCTTTATTATCAATATCTGAGTTTTTTAAAGAGTCTATCGATTCATTTAAGGCATATAGTTTTTGGGCAATTTGACCTTGAGACTCTACCCATGAGTCATAAGTTCTATTGTTTTCACTTATCTCAGAAAGGTACCTAGTTCTTTTAGGCGGAATAATAAATATCTTTTCACTCATCTCATTGGTTATTAACAAATTGCTAACAAGACTAGAGTTACATTTTATCGATATTTTATCTATCAATACCTTGTAAAGATCATTGATTCCTGGATCGTTAAACTGAGAAGCAATAGTTCCTATAACGGGTATATCCTCTGGAGGCACGTCAAATTTATTGTGATTTCGTTGGTATTGTTTTTTTACATCACGAAGCGCATCTAACCCACCTCTTTTATCAAATTTATTGATAGCAATTACATCAGCAAAATCGAGCATATCGATTTTTTCTAATTGAGTAGCCGCCCCATATTCTGGAGTCATTACATAAAGAGAAACATCCGAAAAATCGAGAATTTCTGTATCGCTTTGCCCTATTCCTGAAGTTTCTAAAATAATTAGGTCATAATTGGCAACTTTTATAATATTTAAAGCATCTTCTACATGACGTGAAAGTGCCAAATTACTTTGTCTTGTTGCCAAAGAACGCATATAAACTCGACTATTTTTTATCGAGTTCATCCGAATTCTATCGCCCAACAAAGCACCACCTGTTTTCTTTTTAGATGGATCAACTGAAACTACGGCAATAGTTTTATCCTCAAAATCCACTAAAAAACGTCTAACCAACTCATCAACCAGGGAAGATTTTCCAGAACCACCAGTTCCAGTAATTCCCAATACTGGTGTTTTTATAGATTTGGCTTTTTTAGTTATTTCATCTAGATCCGCTTTAGATTCAACTGGAAAGTTTTCCGCTGCTGAAATTAATCTGGCAATTGCTGAAACGTTTTTATTTGGTAATTTTTTAATTTCCCCATCTATGTTTTTCCCTAATGGATAATCACTTTGTTTGATCAAGTCATTGATCATTCCTTGAAGTCCCTGTTTGCGACCATCATCCGGACTATATATTTTAGTAATTCCATATTGGTGAAGTTCTTCTATTTCAGTCGGAAGAATCACTCCTCCACCTCCACCGAAAATTTTAATATGCTCTGCTCCCCTTTCTTTTAAAAGATCGAACATATACTTAAAGTATTCATTATGCCCTCCTTGGTATGAAGTTAATGCAATGGAATTTGCATCTTCTTGAATTGCGCAATCAACAACCTCTTCTACACTTCTATCGTGTCCAAGGTGAATAACTTCAACTCCCGTTGCTTGAATAATTCTGCGCATAATATTTATGGCTGCATCGTGTCCATCAAACAACGAAGCCGCAGTAACGATTCTAACTTTATTTTGTGGGATGTAAGGTAATACTTGTTCCATAATATCTTTTTATTGTCTATATAACAATGGCAGCAAATTTACTAGAACGATGCAAAATATAGGTATAAACCAAAATTCGAATAAGAGTTTTTTTAAAGAATTGATTTAGAATTGACTAGGTACAAAATAAAACAATATTCTAATTTCCAACAAATGCTAAAAGGGGGATCTCAGCATTATTTTCAAATAAGTAATAGCTCTTAAGAATGAAGGAATGGTTTTAAATATTAGACCGAACTTGCTACAAGTTCTTCCTCTATTTCAAGCAATTGCGGAAGGTATTTTCAAAATTATAGCTTTATGTGCTAGACATTAAAACTTACTTTTACCAAATGCCTCACAACTTTCAAAAAAGCTTGGCTTACGAAAATTCGAAAGCCACACTTGCCGACTCCTATTATTTTAATCAACTTCATATAGAAAAAATTATCCGATTTGATTCTGGATCGGGGAATGACATGGTTTTTCAAAGGCGTGATATTGACCTCCAACTTTATGGCTGGAACAAACACACCAATATTGCTGAAAAATTTAGAGATTTCGATTTTAACGATCTCTATTTAGAATTGTACAGCATGTATCCTGAAGTAAAAGGCTGAATGCACAAATCAGAAGCGAATTATTTGGCTTATTTTTTTCCAAAAAGAATGATTTGGATAGATAAAAAAGACCTAATAAGTATCTTCAAAAAATACATTGAGCCGAATATTATCTATTCTGATCTACATGTATGGCTGGCGAACAACAAAAATAAAAGCGATAAATACAAAACTGAAATTGAAGTCTTAGAAACCAATTACCCAGTTTTGGTTATTAATGCTTTCAATAAAACAGCAAATAAAGATTGGAATACCGTAGGTGTATCTGTCCCTTTTAACTTACTAAAAACATGTGGATTAGTCTGGAGGAAATATGAATACAAAGATGAAAATCGAATCTAAAATTTCAAATTATAGTTAGAGAACCAACAAAACATTACAACAAGAAAGTGGAATATTTAAAGCAATTCCCCAACCTCTACCGCGGCAAGTCTTTCTTTGGTAATTTCAATGTATTCTTCACTCAATTCAAAACCGATAAAATCTCTGTTCAATTTTTTACTTGCCACAGCAGTAGTTCCAGATCCCATAAACGGATCGAGAACCAAATCCATAGGATTAGAGCTTAACTCAAGATAAGGCACACAAACTTTAAGTGGCTTTTGGGTTTTGTGTTTGCTTCGCTCCTTGCCCATACAAATTGGTGTTTGTATAAAATTGTGCATTTCATTTACATGTTTGTGGTTCCAAGTATTGGGAGATCCTTTACTAAAATGAACAATAAGTTCCACACTATTGGCAAACATTTTTCGGGTATATATAGCGGGAAACGGATTGGTTTTGTGCCAGTGAATTACTTTTCTAAAATTGAACCCGACTTTTTCTACAATTCGGTTTATGTAAGAAACAAAATCATCTCCACAAAAAAGGTAACCAGAGCTACCATCTTTCATTGTTCTAAAACATTCTACAAGTACGTCTTCCAGAAACTGTAAATATTCTTCTTCCGATTTATATCCATCGAATCTAAACTCTGTAACTACATCTTTATGGTTTTTAAGCGACTTTACATTTTTAGCTCTAAATTGGTAGTATGGTGGGTCGGTGAAAAGTAAATCTACAGAATTGTCTTTTACTTTTTTTAGTCCACTTAGGCAAGATTCGTTGTAGATTATATTTTTTTTCATTGCTAGCAAATATAAAATTTGACTCAAGTGAGAAATCCAGTTTAAAAAAAAGTTTTACTTTTTGTTTTCATTTTTTTACCACAAAACCACCTTATATTGGAATAGTATCCCAATTTCCATTCGGCTTAACAGTAAGGTAAATACCCGACCATTTTCATCTTCCAGTATCTTTTGGAGTTGTCTACAATTGACTAAATCCATTAACTTTTTCACCATTCCAACCAACTGAATCTGTAGAAGTTTCCATTGCTTTAATGTAAAAAGATTTCATCTTTTCTAGATCATTAGCCATTTTCCTAATTAAGAACATTAAATGAATGATCGGTTTTTCTTTAAAATCCTTAAGAATTATTTCCTTTACTTCCTTTTCATACTCATTAAAAGAATCAGTTGAAGTATTACAAGATAGAAGAAGGAGAAGAAAAAAGGAACAACAATGTTTTTCATAGCTATAGAACAGACTAAGTAGAAATTATTGCTAGAAAATAAGAGGAAATATTAATTTATTCTCTAAAAACACTATTTCAATTTAAGTTGCACTCTCGATAAAATGCGCCAAATCAATAAAAGAAATAATAATGCAGCTTAATTAGCTCAATCCTTCACTCTAGTATACCACATGGCCTTTAACATCCAATCCGGTAATGGTTTCTTCGGGTCTCTATTCTTTAAGTTTTTGTACCAACCCAATTTTTTCATGATGGGTAGTTTATGGGTTTCAACAAATTCAATAAGAAAACCATCCGGATCTTCTATGTACGAAAACCTACCTGCAGCTTCACCCATATCAAAACTATTGGCACTATCCACAGTAAAAGGGAATCCTTTACTTTCACATAGAGCCTTAAGTTCATCCATTCCATTAATATCAAAACACAAATGGATATAGCCTCTATCTCCCCAATCTCTTCCTTCAAAGATCTTTCTGGGAGTTTTATTCAATACTTGAATTAATTCAATTTCAGAAGGCCCCATCATTCTACTAAATGAACCACTTCTAGGTTTTTTATGACCAAGTAAAACTCTTCTAAATTCTTCTTCTCCACCACAAACACCAGAAAAATCTGCAAATTTCTCAGTCTTGTCATAAATTACGGAGTCGTAACCTAAAATTTCGATATAGAGTTTTCTTGCTTTTTCAATATCAGTAACACCAATAGAACAGCCCATTGGACCTCCTGTAGAACTTCCCGTATTTTTGAATTTATAATCACTTTCAACCATTTGAAATACATTTCCAAAAGGGTCTTCCAAAAAGAAAGTGGGCTTTCCTTCAGGATCCTTACTTAAATCCCCCAATATCTTAACTCCTTTTTCTTTAAAATCAGAAAAGACTTCATTCACATTGTAGGTTCTAATTTTACACGCATTCAATCCTGTATCACCAAAAGCAATATCGAAATTTGGAAGTTGTGGTGTTCGTGTTGTGTATTGCCATATTTCGAAACCACCCCCACTTTGAAGATTTAAAGCCAAAATTGCATGACGACTTCTAACTTCGTTTTGAGTGTAGGGTAACATAAGAGCAGCATCTGCAGCTTCTTCAAACACTTTTATGTTCATCCCGAAGTGTTTTCGATACCAATCGAATGCCTTGTGAACGTCAGGAATCCCTATACCAATCTGTTGAATTCCGCTAATAACAATACTCATGTTAGGTGTGTTTTATTTTGGCAACAATTTTATAAAATAATGAGGGAAAAAAACGTCGAATATGAACCAGTTTTATTTCCTTGCCACCAATTAGTATTTCTCGTTTGCCAAGAAGTAATTTTTTCGCAATTTGTCTAGCAGCATCTTCTACAGGAACCCCATCTTCTTGTCCTGCATCCATTTTACCGTGTTCACTACCATCGGCTTCTAAAGCATGTAGGCTAATGTTCGTCTTTACCCTTCCAGGAATAATAATGGAAATTTTTAGTCCTTCTTTTTCCACTTCAGTTCTTAATGACTCAAAAAAACCTTGCACCGCATGTTTTGAAGCAGAATATGCTGTACGTTGTGGAAAGCCAAACTTACCAACTACACTGCTGGTCACAGACAAGTTACCATTTCTCTGCTTTAACATCATAGGAAGAACTCTTTTTGTAAGATTAACGGCGCCAAAAAAATTGACTTCCATTACTCTTCTATCTACTTCAAAATCGGTTTCAAAAGCCAAACCACGCTGACTAATTCCTCCATTGTTCACTAAAAAATCAATTTTAGAGTGTTTAGATATGAATTTTTGAAAAGCATTTTCAATGGATTCCGGCTTAGAAAGGTCAATTGGAATAGTCTCACAACTTTCTGCTCCTTTTAATACACAACTTTCTTTTACTTTTTCTAAAGCACTTTCATTACGTGCAGAAAGAATAACGGTTGCACCTTGCTCAGCCATTATATAACACAAAGCCTCGCCAATTCCTGACGAGGCTCCTGTAACCCAACAGATCTTATTTTTAAATGTCATTAACGAATCTCTAGTTTATTTGGAGGCTCTTTATTAATCTAACCCTCTTTAATAAATACAAAAGTATCTACATGCAAAATTGAAGCAGCATTTCCATGACTACTTCCGGCAGAACTTTGGAGTTGATATCCTTCTTTTGCCAATCTATTAAATACTTCTACAATTTTATTAGCATTATTTTCATGGTGGTCGGAATCTAATTTCTCAATCGGAATGCTTTCTAATTTGCCATTTCCATAAGAAATAATAATCTCACCGCTTTGTGTAATCGGCTCATATACTCTGACCAACACATAGTAATCTTGAGCTATTGCAGAGGTTGAAATTAAAGTAACGAGTAAAAAGGAACCTATAAACAATAATTTTTGAATAGCTTTCATAGTTTTAATTTTTAAAGGATAGAAATCAAATATATAGAATCTTAATCATGTCACAATAAACTGTAAATAAAAAGCTGATATTCCTTGGTTTCTCAGCCAATTCAAAACATTACTTTTGCCGCCAATTCTACTGAATGTTTAACGATAAGTTTAAAAGGACATTAGCCGTAATTACCCTGTTTTGTCTGGGCTTAGTGACAATTGGAGCTCTGACCGTATTACCCAAGGTTGGTTTCGATTATAAATTCGAAAAATTTTTCCCCCCAAGCGATCAAGATCTGCAGTTTTACTACAATCACGTAGATAAGTTTGAGTCCGATAACGATTTTTTATTGGTAGGGATTTCGAATAAAGGAAGTATTTTTGATCAGGATTTTTTAACAAAAGTCGATAGTCTTACCAAGATTTATGAAAGGTACGACAACATCAAAAAAGTAATAAGTCCAACTAACATTAGCAATCCTATAATAGGACCAATTGGCGTTGTAAAGGCCTCTTACATTCATTTAGATAATCCAGATTTATACTCCAGTGATTCAAATCGAATATTTACTGCAAACGGATTGGTAGGATCAATTTTTTCTCCAGATGGAAAAAAAGTCACTATTTTCCTAAGTATTAAACCAACGAAGGATAAGAAAGTTAATGATAAGACAGTAGCAGATATAGAAGAAATAGGCGAAAAATTTGAATTCACAGAATTCCATGTAGCAGGTAAAATAAAGGGTGCATTTTATTTCATTAAAAAAATGGAATTTGAATTAATCCTTTTTATGTCATTGTCATTTTTACTATTAATATTATTTCTATACATTTCATTTCGCACTCTATGGGGAGTATGGGTACCCATTAGTATAGTTGGAGTAACATTAATTTGGATGATATCATTTATGACTGTCATTGGACGACCTATTAATTTTATGACTACCCTACTACCTACAATTTTATTTGTTGTTTGTATTTCTAATGTTATTCATATTGTAGAAAAATACCTCGATGAACTAAGAAAAGGCCATAGCAAATACGATGCTATGTTTACTGCATTTAAAGAAATTGGATTAGCTACTTTTTTCACAGCATTTACTACAGCTGTAGGATTTTTATCTCTCTATACTTCCATGATTATTCCTATTAAGGAATTTGGTTGGATTACGGCATTAGGAGTTTATGTTGCTTTCTTTTTGTCTTTTACATTATTGCCTGCATTACTTATATTACTTCCCAAACCTATAGTAAAAGGAAAACATGCCGATGATTCATTCTGGACATTAAAGTTACACAGACTTTTCCTTTGGCTAGTTCCAAACAGAATGAAAATATTTGGTGCAGTGTTGCTACTCATGTTAATTTCCTTTGTAGGTCTTTGGAATTTAGAATTTAATAATAAGTTTTTAGAAGACTTCGCAAGTGACGATAACATGCGGGCTGATTATGAGTTTTTTGAAGATAACTTCAGTGGCTTTCGGCCTTTTGAGTTATCCTTATGGATAACCGATTCAAATAAAAATTTCTTTGATTACGATGTTGTTTTGGAAATTGAAAAAATTGAAAAAGGTCTTGAACAAGTATATGGGGCTGGGTTTATTATTTCAACAAATACTTTCATTAAAGGAACAAGAAGGGCTTTAAAAGGAGGCAAGAACTCAGAATACCAATTACCTGAAAACGAAAAAGAGCTTAAGAAAGTAAAACGAAGTATTAGGCGACTTCCACGAGTAAACCTTAGGAGTTATCTTACCGACGATAAAAAATTTGCGAGAATAAATGCTAAAGTCAAAGATGTTGGTGGCAAACAAATGCGGGTATTGAATGAAGAATTCAGTAAGTACATGGAAGCTAATTTAGATACAGATTTAGTTGGATATCGAGTTACAGGAATGCCATTTTTAGTGGATAAAACAAATGAGTTTTTGGCCAATAATATTGTGCTGAGTTTACTCATTGCCTTTTTTGTTATTTCTCTGATTATGGGCATGTTGTTCCAATCATTTCGTATGATTATTATTGCCGTATTACCCAACCTATTACCTCTTCTTGTTATAGCAGGTTTAATGGGTATTTTGGGTATAAGCATTAAAATATCAACTTCCATAATTTTTGCCATTGCATTTGGAATAGCAGTGGATGACACCATTCATTTTATGAGTAAATTAAGGATAGAACTCAATAAAGGAAAATCTATAATTTATGCATTAAAACGAACTTATTTATCTACCGGAAAGGCAATTATTGTAACGAGTTTAATTCTTTGTTCTGGGTTTTTAATATTAGTAGCTTCTGACCTTTCTAGTACATATTATATTGGTCTTTTAGTTTCAACGACGTTATTATTTGCAGTGCTAAGCGATTTGTTTTTCTTGCCTGTATTAGTTCTTATATTTTATCAAAACCCTGGTAAAAAAAGTAAAAAATATTTAAAAAAAGAATTGCTAAAATTGAGAGAAGAACTAAAGGTGGTTAATAAACAATAGTTTGGCACATCGATTGCACTTTATCAGAACAAAATATTATATTCGTAATCTATTAAACGCCTCTATAAATTAAAACAAGGCAACTTAAAATTAAAAAAATGAAAAAATTACT
>TARA_B110000037_G_scaffold223025_1_pt1 | contig 15590 bp, 3 predicted proteins | sample TARA_B110000037 | Tara Oceans TARA_B110000037 (sample SAMEA4397196) | marine metagenome | biome: Polar Biome; feature: [MIX] marine epipelagic wind mixed layer (ENVO:01000061); material: water (ENVO:00002006), including particulate matter (ENVO:01000060) such as... | depth 10-100 m
AAAATATTTCCGCCTTGACAAACAGTATCTACGATAATAATATTTTGAAAACTATCCACTATTACCTGTGTTGTTAAAATACTATCACAGCCGTTTATAGTGTTTAAAGTGTCTAAATAAGTTCCTGCTATTGAAACTATATTTCCACTAGGTAAAACATAATTAATCCCTTCACAAATAGAAACAACATTAAGTGGGTTGTTAAAACTTGAGTTTACCTTTAAGTTTATAATAACAACACTATCACAACCAATAAAACTAGTAAGAGTGTCTATTGTAATAGTATCGACTGCTGGAGTTATTAAAATACCGCTCGGTGTTAAATAGCTTCCCCCATCACAAATAGTATCATTAATTGAAGTTGAAATTAAAGGAGCTGTCAATTGGACAGACACTGAGTCTTGACATCCTGAAAAGTCGGTCAAAATCAAAGTATAATTTTCTGAAGTTAAGTTAATTGCCACTACGTCTGTAAAAACAACATTTATAGGCATCGTGTTTGTCCAAACAAAAGAATAAGGTATTACTCCTCCATCTGGTCTTATAGCAATAAAACCATCATCTATTCCCACACAAGTAGGGTGTTTTATAGAGTCTAAGGAAAATACAATTTGATTTGGCTCTTCTACTTGAGTGCTTATATTGAAGATGCAACCCATAAAATCAGTAATTAATAAATCATAATTTCCCGAACTTAAGTTTTCAATAGAATCTGTTAAACTAGAAGTATTACTATTTGTAACACCATTACTCCAGGTATAAGTGTATGGGGAGATTCCTCCTTGTATAGTAACAACGATTTTTCCATCAATTATACCAAAGCAGCTTGTCTCATAACTATTTACAAAACCCAATAAAGCACCGGGTCCAGGGGTTACATTAGCCGTTATAGAATCGGTACAACCTAAAACATTATCAGTAACTACTACACTGTAAAAATCTGGTTGAAGGCTGGTTATAGTTTGAGCATTATCACCATTTGACCAAGCATAAGAGTAGTTTCCGCTGGCTCCTAAAGAGGGTAAAACAATTACACTTGCCGTACCAAGAACACTGCAATTAGCACTTGTTGTAGTGGTGTCTAGTAATAAATCAACAACGCTAACGGTTGTAGAGTCAGAACTAGTACAAATCCCTGAGGAATCTATTAAAGTAACTAAATAAGTTGTACTGGTCAATGGTAAAGCAATTACTGTGGTAGAGTCTATTCTATCTAAACCTATAGGCGGAGACCAATTTACGGTTCCTTCGGTAGTTAAACCTGTTACAGTTAAAGCTGTACTAGTATTTTCTCCTAAACATAAGCTAACATCTCCTGGTAAACCAATTAAAGGGTTTTCTTCTACATAAATATCTATTGTAGCAGGAACTGATGCTCCACAACAATTTGTAACATAATTTAAAGAAACGGTATAAATACCAGGGGTATTGAAAACTGCGCCTAAAGAATTAAAAGTTGTTCCTGAATAAGTGTTGGGGATTGCTGCCCCTCCTAAATCCCATTCATATAAATAACCAATTCCACCATTTGTTGCAGTAAAGCCTAAAAAATCACCTGCACAAACCCTGTATTGTCCTTGAATAATTTGCGCATTCGTTGTAAAGTTTGGTATTATTTGATCATCTAATAAGATATTAGAAAAACCTGTATATAAATCTGTCCCAAAACTAATATCTTTTCTTCCAATAGTAGAATATAGGGTGTTTACATTACTCCCTATTAATGAACTAGGGAGACTATTTGCACCAAAAGTCCAGGATCCACTAGCAGAGGAAGAAAAATCAACAGCCGTATTTGTACAAGAAATATCTTGCATTCTTATACTTGACTGTCCTGCTAAATTAAAATTATCATCTTGAATTACTAATGCCGTTCCTGTTATAGTAACATTTGATGAAATCCCATTTACTCCATTTGTAACTCCTGTCCCACCATTCCCAAAAGGTCCCGCAGAAATAGTGGAATTAATAATATTTCCATTAGAACCATTTGTTACCGCATTTATTCCATAAGAAGAGCCACCATTTGTAGAAGGAAAACCCCAAAACTCATCATACCCATTACTAGGAGAACCACTTTGAATATTAGTTCTTATAAAATTATAATCTGAACAAGCTGTCAATTGAACACCATAAGTAGAAACTCCTTGATAAGTTTGAATAGAACTTTGACCAGCGAAACCTTCTGTTTCTATAGTAATATCTTGAAATCTAAATCCTATTTGATTACTTATATCTATCGCAACAATTTTAGGATCTGGGCCACTTTCATTTTGAATTCCAACACCATAAATTATAGAAGTTGAACCTGTCGTCATAGAAGTTGACATAGTAGCTGTTCTTAAAATTTTTGTTGCTCCTACAGTACTTACCTTTTCCCAATTTACAGCATCATCAAAACCCCCTTCTAGTGTTAAATAACTTGTAATACCTGTTATAGCTGTATCTGTTAAATAATTTCCGATAGCCATTTTAATAGTGGTTCCATTACAAGCTCCAATTTCTAAAGCAGAGCTTAAATCTATAGGGCTAGCTTTAGTTCCACTTCCACTAGGTAATGCAGTAGGTGTTACATAAAGCACATTACAAGAATTTCCAACAGGCTCGGCAATAGTAACTGTACTAATTGCTTGGGCTGTACAACCTGTAGTAACATCTGTCACAGTAACCGTGTAACTTGTAGAAGAGCTTGGGCTTACATCAATAGAAGAAGCTGTTGACCCTCCAGGACTCCATAAATAATCTACAGTATTCAAAGATTGAGCGATTAAGCTTGTTGTTTGACCTGAGCAAGTAAATAAATTAAACGGATTAATAAGCACTAAAGGGTTAGGCGCAAAAGCTACTTCAATATTATCTTCAGCCGTAATTTCTAAACCATCACATCTTGTATAAGTTGTTCGTGCGGTATAGGTAGTAGAAGGCGCTGTTGGGCAAATATTTATTGTATTTCCAGAGCCTATCACTAAACTGTTTTCTAACCATTCAATAGTAGAATAAATAGGGGAACCTGAGGGCTTAAATTCCCAAGCTTCTGGTGAATTTATAGACCAAGAACCTGTATTTCTAACTGGTGGCGTATAACCCACAGTTCCTGCAGGGTTTTGAATACCTATTACTGTATTACCATTATTCCATCCATTACAGGTCTCTTTTTTTTGCACAAAAACTTCTATAATATTTGTAGTTTCATAAAAAACCATCATATGAGTACTTCTTAAACTAGTACAATTGTAATGTGCCAATTCGTTAAAAACAACAATTAGTTTTCTACAAGGAGTATTACCTTGAATAAAATATTTAACATCACCTGCTACCGATGGATCAATATCATGATATGGTCCAAAAACGTCTCCCGCACCACTTAAAGCAGGAGACGGAATACTTGCCGAAAACAGATAAGGGTTATAACCTCCAGCACTAGCCGGCGCAAAAGTCACTCCACCATTAGAGCCTACTTTACAAGTTGTATAAGTTTGCCCGAAATAGCAAAATGGAAATGGTAAAGTTATAATAGGACTCCAAACATCATCTGTTCCCACTGAAACACTCGTCCCTCCTGGGGCGTTATATGCAATTGGTGGGGAATGGGGAATGGAATTTACATTGTAAGAAGTAGTTTCTCCTACATCAAAAACGCTTGCGCTAATATTTGTACAACTTTGTGTGCAGGGTAATATTTGGTCCTGACTGGTAAAAACCTGAGGGCATCCAGCACCTTGATTATAAGCTAATTGAAAAAAAGTAAGAGTAAGAAATAAAAGGATTTTTTTTTTCATAGTTACTGAGTTAATAGCTAATAAAGGTATTTAAAATTTTTAATAAAACAAAGATTACAGCGTATTTTAGTAAAACTTTTTCAAGAAGGGTTTAATAGATTTTTTAACGACTATAACCCGCTTATATATATACTTTTAGTATTTTTGCGAATTAACACAACCCACATTAGTTATGTTTGCATACATTGAAGGTAAAATAAGTCATAAAACACCAACTTATATTTGGATAGATATTAATGGCTTGGGTTATCATGTAAATATTAGTTTAATAACTTTTGAACAGATAAAAGATAAGTCTGAATGTAGGCTATTTATAAAACAAGTAGGCAAAATAGAAAATCAAAATTTAACGGGTTTTAATTTATATGGTTTCTATGAAGCGAAAGAAAAAGACCTATATGAAAGTTTGGTTTCTGTTTCTGGCGTTGGTTCAAACACTGCAATTACTATGCTTTCAACCTATAAAGTAGAAGATATTATAAATGCTATAGCCTCAGGGGACGTAGCTTTTGTGAAAAGCATTAAAGGCATAGGACCTAAATCTGCTCAAAGAATTATTTTAGAATTAAAAGATAAAGTTGTTCAAACTACACAATTTGAAGCAGAATCTGGCGTTTCTTACAATACAATAAAAGATGAAGCATTAATGGCATTAGTATCATTGGGGTTTAATAAAAATATAGCAATAAAAGCAATCAATAAAGCCATGGTAAACAATCCAAATACTGAAACAGTGGAACAGTTGATAAAAGACGGCTTAAAATTAATGCGTTAATGAATAGTAGTTTTCTAAAAAAAGTAATCATAATTTTCTTTGTGTTGGTCACTTATTCTATAACGTCAGCTCAGTCAGATAGCACTAATACAAATTATGCGATAGAAGAAAGAGAAGGAGATTTTTTAAATAATGAGTCTGAAAATCCCTTTGATTTAAAAGACCCTGATATAATTGAGAAACAGGTTGTATATGACCCAAATACAGATACTTATATTATTACAGAAAAAGTAAATGGTATAAATTTAAAAGCGCCAACTTACATGACTTTTGATGAGTATGTCAATTATACTACAAGTAGGGAAATGGATGATTATTGGAAGAAAAAAGCTGATTCTAAAAATCTAATAGAGAACAGTTCTACGATTATTCCACCAATAAATGTAAATAAACAGTTTTTTAATAAACTATTCGGTAGTAACACAATTAGTATTAGACCACAAGGAAATGTAGAAGTAACTTTGGGTGCGCAATTTCAAAATTATGATAATCCTAATATTCCAATAAGATCTAGAACACAAGGTGGATTGTTATTTGACATGGGAATAAATATGAGTGTTACCGGTAAAATTGGTGACAAATTACAACTCACCCTAAAATACAATAATCAAACAGGGTTTTCTTTCGATAATGAGTTTAAATTACAATATGCAGGAGAAGAAGATGATATTATTCAGTTGTTAGAAGCTGGAAATGTAAGTTTTCCACTTGAAACACAATTAATTACTGGAGCACAAAGCTTACAAGGATTTAAGTCAATTTTAAAATTTGGTCATCTTTCCATAACAAGCGTTTTTTCTGAACAACAATCTCAAAAACAAACAGTATTAGTTGAAGATGGGGCACAAACACAAACTTTTGAAATAAAAGGAGATCAGTATGAAGCGGATAAACACTTTTTCTTGGCACAGTATTTTGAAGAACAATACGATCAAGCCCTTTCAGAACTACCAAATATTTTATCCCAAATTACTATTGAAGAATTAGAGGTTTGGGTAACCAATAGAACCAATAAAACACAAGATATTAGAGATGTTGTTGCATTGATGGATTTAGGAGAAAACAATCCTTATTCAAACTTAGTAAACCCTTTAGTAGGGAATAGTTTACCCTCTAATTTATCTAATGATTTATACAATAAATTAATATCTAACCCTAGCACTAGATATGTTGACCAAGTAGTTACACAACTTCAAGGGACCAACTTTAACTTGAATGCTATTCAAGATTTTGAAAAAACCTATGCTAAACTCTTAACAAGCTCGGAATATACTTACAACACGCAGTTGGGGTATATTTCATTAAATTCTGCTTTACAACCTAACCAAGTTTTAGGGGTTGCTTTTAAATATACAAATAACGGGAAAGTATATCAAGTTGGAGAACTTTCTAGAAATGTTCCACCAGATTCTTTGTCTACAACAAAAGCCTTGTTTATAAAAATGCTTAGAAGTACATCACAAAGACCAAGTTTACCAATGTGGGATTTGATGATGAAGAACATCTATTCTTTAGGTGCTTTTCAAATTAGTCCAGAAGATTTCAGACTAGATATTTATTATAAAGACCCAGGGGGTGGACAAAAAAGATTTTTACCAGGCGATAGTAAGTTAGACAACAAACAAATAATTAGTGTTTTAAGTTTAGATAATTTAAATAATCAAGGAGATCCACAACCAGATGGATTGTTTGATTTTCAATCAGGCGTTACGATTAACCCACAGAACGGAAGGCTTATTTTTCCGGTTACAAAACCATTTGGAGAGTATTTACAAAAAGAATTAACAGATGCCGGTGCAAGTGCAGCCGCTCAAGATAAATATGTTTTTTCTGAATTGTACGATTCTACTTTGTTTTTAGCACAACAGTTGCCAGAAAAAAACAGATTTGTAATTAAAGGGAAATATAAAGGATCTTCAGGAAGCATTATTAAACTAAATGCTTTTCAGTTGCCAGAAGGGTCGGTTACGGTTTCTATGGGAGGTTTAAAACTGGTAGAAGGTACAGATTACACCGTTGATTATCAAGGAGGAAGAGTTACTATTATAAATGAAGCATTATTAAACTCAGGACAACAAATAAAAGTTGATTTTGAAAACCAAGCATTATTCGGGTTTCAAAAACGTTCGTTAATGGGCGCAAGGTTAAATTATAGCGTTTCAGATAAATTTCAAATTGGTGGAACGGTAATGAATATGTCTGAAAGACCTTTTTCGCAAAAAATAAATTTTGGAGACGACCCAATAAACAATACTATTTTAGGATTAGACTTTAAATATGGAGCAGATTTACCATTCCTTACGAAGATTTTAGATGTTTTACCAATTTACAACACCAAAGAAATGTCTAGTATTGCCATTCAAGGGGAAGTAGCTCATTTAATTCCTGGGCATAATTCATATATAGGTAAAGGAGAAGAAGCTACCGTTTATATTGATGACTTTGAAGGATCTAGTAGCTCTATAGATTTAAAAGGAGTTCCTCAAACATGGAGACTAGCTTCTACACCAAAAGGAGCAACAAATAGAAGTGGGAACATACTTTTTCCAGAAGCAGATTTAAATAAAGATTTGAGATATGGCTTAAATAGAGCCAAGCTTTCTTGGTATAATATTGATCCATCATTTTTCGACAACCCAAGTATTAGCCCTACGGCTGTTTATGATAATGATGAGGCTAAAGCTAATCATTACGTAAGAAAAATTTATAAAAACGAATTGTATCCAAACAATGAGGAAAAATTAGCGACACAGATTTACACATTTGATTTAGCTTATTATCCAGAAGAAAGAGGACCATATAATTTTGAAGATGAAACCCCTACAGCAGGGTTCTCAAGAGGATTAAATCCCGATGGAAGATTAATAGCTCCAGAAACAAGATGGGGAGGAATAATGAGAGGAATTGAAACTAATAACTTTGAGACTTCTAATGTAGAGTATATTGAATTTTGGATGTTAGATCCTTTTATTTATAATGACAATGCTTCTGGAGGGCAAATTCATTTTGATTTAGGAACTGTTTCTGAGGATATTTTGAAAGATTCTAGAATGCAATATGAGCATGGTTTAAGCGATAGTCAAGACTTGTTAGATTCTACAAAATGGGGATTAGTACCCAAAACACAACCAATTACGAATACTTTTAGTAATGATGCCAACCTTAGACCAGTTCAAGATGTAGGCTTTGATGGTTTAGATGATGAATCAGAAAGTATAAAGTTTTCTAGTTTTATTAATGACTTAGATATTGATGCTACAGCGAAAGCTAAAATTATTGCCGATCCTTCTCAAGATAATTTTAAGCATTATTTATCAGAAGAATATACTGGAATTTCTAATATTGTACAACGATACAAAAATTACAATAGTCCACAAGGGAATTCCCCTATTTTAAGTGGGAATACTTCTAATTCAGGGAGTAATTCTCCAGATATTGAAGATTTGAACAGAGATAATTCTTTAAACGAAAATGAAGCTTTCTATCAATACATAATTGATTTATATCCAGACATGGATGTAGACAACCACCCGTATTTAGTTTCTGTGCAAGAAAGACCTGGCTTTACTTTATATGACCAGCAAATTCCAGATTTTAAGTGGTACCAATTTAGAATTCCTGTACAAGAATTTCAAGCCAAAATAGGAAATATTCAAGATTTCAATTCTATACAATTCATGAGAATGTTTATGACAGGGTGGGAAGATTCAGTTGTTTTAAGGTTTGGAACACTAGACTTAATCAGAAACCAATGGAGAACCTATAATTTTGATTTGTCTGAAGCAGGAGATGCTATTCCTACAGATGAAGATGGGACTTTCTTTAATGTCTCTCAAGTAAATTTTGAAGAAAACAACACAAAAGACCCTGTAAATTATATTTTACCTTCAGGTATTCAAAGAGAGCAAGGAATTTCTGGAAATACTACAGACATTATTGCACAAAACGAACAATCTTTAAGTACTTCAGTTTGTGGTTTAAAAGATGGTGATTCAAGAGCTGTTTATAAAAGCTTAGATAAAGATTTTAGAAATTATAAAAGAGTAAAATTAGACATACATGCAAATAGGTTGGCCGGTGAAACAATGCCAGAAGATGGATCTATGACAGTATTTACTCGGTTTGGATTAGACTTTAAAGATAACTATTATGAGTATGAAGTACCTTTAACTTTTACACCAGACAGGAATGATTATGATAATATTAGTGAAGTAGATAAATTAGTAGTTTGGCCCGCAGCCAATAAAATTGATTTAAGTTTAGAAGATTTAGTAGCAGCAAAAAAGCAAAGAAATGCTTTGAACTGGCCAAACAATGTGCCGTATAAGTTTTTAACTGCCGACGGTAGATATATTACAATAAAAGGTATTCCTGACATTGGTTCTGTACAGGTAATGATGTTAGGGCTTAGAAACCCAAGTTCAAGTTCGCCTTTAAATCCAATTACGAATGATGACGGTTTAGGAAAATGTGCTGAAATATGGTTTAATGAATTGCGTCTTTCTGGTTTTGATGAAAAAGGTGGTTCTGCAGCTTTGGCAACAGTTTCTATAAAACTAGCTGATTTAGGAAACGTGAACTTTGCTACAAATATGCACGGGATTGGCTTTGGGCAAGTAGACATGAAACTAGATGAACGTTATCAAAACGATTATATTCAATATAGTCTTTCTGGAAACTTAAGTTTAGGTAAATTTTTTCCTAAAAAATGGGGTATTAGATTACCTTTCTTTGGAAGTATTTCTCAAGATTTTAGTACGCCAGAATATGATCCTTATCAATTAGATATAAAAGCTAAAGACATGTTTTCGACTATGTTTGGAGACACGCTTTCCAATTATAAAAAATCTGTAAAAACATTAAACACTCGTAGAGGTTTCAATTTTACCAATGTAAGAAAACTACCAGGGGAAAAGGCTAAATTAATTTTACCTTTTAGTCCTTCCAACTTTGCATTAACTTATTCTTATACAGAAGAAATTTTCTCAGATCCCTTTACACAAAGCGACTTAACAAGAAATCATATGGCAAGAATAGATTATAACTATTCTTTAAAGCCTAAATATTTTTACCCGTTTAAAAAAATGATAAAATCTAGATCTAAATGGTTTACGATTATCAAGGACATTAATATGAATTTTTTCCCAAGTACGATGGCGGTAAACACGCAAATGAATCGTCAGTTTGGAGAGTTGCAATTAAGACAGCTTCAAGGAGAAGATTTTACACTACCAAGCACTTTTAACAAGTATTTCACTTGGGATAGAAGCTATTCTTTAAGATATAACCCTTTCAAGTCTTTAAGTATTAATTATGGCGCTACTAACAACGCTAGAATTGATGAAGCGAATGGTGTAATAGATACTGATGAAGAAAAAGCGGAAATTTGGAATAACATTAAAAATGGTGGAAGAAACACAAATTTCTCTCAAAATTTTAGCGCTAGTTACACTTTACCGTTAAACAAAATTCCTTTGTTAAGCTTTACTTCTACGAAATTAAATTATGCTTCTACATACAATTGGTTAGCTTCTCCGCTAAGAAGAAATGAGGCCGATGAGTTGGTAGAAAATTCTTTAGGAAACTTAATGACCAATACACAAGAACTGAGATTCAATACAAGTTTTAGTATGAATAAACTGTATGGAATGGTTCCTTATCTTAAAAAGTTTAATGGCAGACCAACTAATGGAGATAAAGCGTCTAAACAAAAGAAAAGAGCTTCTATTAAAAAATCTAAAGAAAAAATCCAAAAAGAAATTGGTAAGCTTAAAGAAAAAATCCAAAAAGAAAAAGATAAGCTTAAAAAAATTAAAGCAAACAAGGAGACTAAACTATCTGTTAGAAAAAAACAAAAAGCTTCTAGCAAAAAAAGAATTAAGAATTATAAAAAACAGATTAAAAGAAGAAAAGCAAATAGAGCTAAAAAACAAGGACCTGCTACTTTAATAGAAAAAATTCTTATAGAACCATTATTAATGGTTAAAAAGATTTCTTTAAATTATTCTGAAAATAGATCTACCACATTACCAGGTTATACACCAAAAACCAGATTCTTTGGGATTGACGATAAACAAAGACAAGCACCAGGATGGGATTTTGTATTTGGAAATCAACCAGGGTTTAAACTGTTTGATGGTTATGATGGCGACAAAAGAGATGCTTGGTTAGATAATGCGGCACAACAAAATTGGATTTCTAGCGACACATTATTAAATCAAAAATTTAATCAAACATTCTCGAAATCTTTAAGAATAAATGCAACATTAGAACCTTTTAGTGGTTTAAAAATTGATTTAAATATGGATCAAAATTATACCATAAACCATTCACAGTTTTTTAAGAAAACAACTGCAGGTAGCGATTGGGAGCATTTATTACCTGCTGACATGGGGTCTTATACTATATCTACAGTTACTTTAAAAACAATGTTTAGATCTTATGATGAGCAATGGCTGAACGAAACTTATAAAGCTTTTGAAGCCAATAGGCCAATTGTTTCTAGAAGATTGCAAGAATTAGATCCTACAAGTATTGGAAATTACATTAACCCTAGTGATACACTTTCACCAGAAAACCCAAACTATGCTGCAGGTTACGGTCCAACTTCTCAAGATGTTTTAATTCCATCATTTATAGCAGCCTATAAAGGAACAGATGCGGCCAATGTAAGCTTAAATCCGTTTGCGACTATCCCATTACCTAACTGGAAAATATCTTATAATGGGATCACTAAAATGAAATGGGCTAAAAAGATTTTCTCTAGTTTTACGATTAGAAGTGGGTATAAATCGGTAATACAGGTAAATAGTTTTCAAACAAACTTTGACAATACAGAATTTACCGGTGGTGTAAATGTTGCTCCTAGAGATTCATTGAATGGTAATAACTATGCACAATATAATATACCAACGATTATGATTTCAGAGCAATTGAGTCCTTTAATTGGGATAGATATGACCTTTAAAAACGGTGTGACAGCAAGGTTCGATTATAAGAAAACACGATCAATGTCAATGAATTTTACAGATTATCAAATGATAGAGAATAATTCAGAAACATATACTGCTGGTATTGCTTATAGAATAAAAGGGTTACAGTTACCTTTTAAGATGAAAAAGAAAAAAATCATTTTACATAATGAATTAAACCTCCGATTTGATTTTTCATTGAGAGATAATGTAATTGTGAATCATAGATTAGATCAGGGTATTTCTGTTCCTTCTAGTGGTTCTAAAACAATAACTATTGCTCCTTCTATTGATTATGTAATCAATAAGCAATTTAATATTAGAATCTTTTATGATTATAATAAAACAATTCCTAAAACGGCAGCATCTTTCCCCTCTTCAAACACAAGAGCTGGAATTACTTTACGATTTAGTTTAGCTGAATTTTAAAAAAAAGACCTAGATAAAATAATTGTCTAGGTCTTTTTTATGTAAACAATAATATCTTTGTTTTAAACTTATCACCTTGAAAAAAGATTACACATTAAAACTTTCGGGATTAGAAGCCTTAGTAGTTTATAAAGGTTCTAACTTTATAAACGTAGGAGAACGAACTAATGTTACTGGGTCTAAAAAGTTTTTACGTTTAATAAAAGACGAACAATACGATGAAGCCCTAACTGTCGCACTAGACCAAGTAAATGGTGGCGCACAGGTATTAGATGTCAATATGGACGAAGGGATGTTGGACGGAGTCTCTGCTATGACTACTTTTTTGAATTTAATAGCGTCAGAACCAGACATCTGTAAAATACCTATTATGATAGATTCTTCTAAATGGGAAATTGTAGAAGCAGGTTTGCAGTGCGTACAAGGGAAATGTATTGTAAACTCTATTAGTTTAAAAGAAGGCGAAGTAATATTTATAGAACAAGCCAAAAAAGTTAAGAAATATGGAGCTGCTACAATTGTAATGGCTTTTGATGAAAAAGGACAAGCAGACACTTTACAGAGAAGAAAAGATATTTGCAAACGTTCGTATGATATCCTAGTAGACAAAGTTGGTTTTCCTGCTGGAGACATCATTTTTGACCCAAATATTTTTCCGGTAGCTACCGGTATAGAGATACACAACAATTATGCTGTAGACTTTTTTGAAGCTACCAAGTGGATAAAAGAAAATTTACCAGGTGCAAAAATTAGTGGCGGTGTAAGTAATGTTTCTTTCTCTTTTAGAGGGAATAATACGGTGCGAGAAGCTATGCATACCGTGTTTTTGTATTATGCTATTCAAAACGGAATGGATATGGGAATTGTAAACCCAGCCATGCTAGAAGTTTATGATGATATTCCTAAAAAATTATTGGAAAGAGTTGAAGATGTTATTTTAAATAGAAGAGCGGATGCAACAGAAAGATTGTTGGAAGTTGCTGAAGAATACTTAGGAAGAACAAAAGCTAAAAGTGTTGATTTAGAATGGAGAAAACAATCAGTAGATAAAAGATTAGAACATGCATTAGTAAGAGGAATTACAGAATTTATTATTACAGATACAGAAGAAGCTAGGTTGAAGTATGGTAGCCCCTTGTTGGTTATAGAAGAACCATTAATGGCAGGAATGAATAGAGTAGGTGATTTGTTTGGTGCAGGAAAAATGTTTTTACCACAAGTAGTAAAATCTGCTAGAGTCATGAAGCAATCCGTTGCTTATTTAACGCCCTATTTAGAAGAAGAAAAAGGAAATACAAATTCTAGAGGGAAGATATTAATGGCAACCGTAAAAGGTGATGTGCATGATATTGGAAAAAATATTGTTGGTGTTGTATTAGCTTGTAACTCTTATGACATTATAGACATTGGCGTAATGGTACCACCAGAAAAAATTATAGAAGCAGCCAAAACACACAAAGTAGATATTGTAGGGCTTAGCGGCTTAATTACGCCCTCTTTAGATGAAATGGTGACGATGGCAAAAGAAATGGAAAAAGCTGGCTTAGAAGTTCCATTATTAATCGGTGGAGCAACTACTTCAAAAATACATACGGCCGTAAAAATTGATGAACATTACCGAAAAGGACAAACAGTTTATGTTTTAGATGCTTCCCGTTCTGTTCCAGTTGTAGAAAAATTATTGGGAAAAAATAAAAAAGATTATGCTGCTGAAATAAAAGAAGATTATGAAGTTTTAAGAATAGATTATGCTAATAAAAAAGAGAAAATAAAGTACACTACTTTAGAAAAAGCAAGAGAAAATAAGTTAAAAGTAGATTTTTCAAAAATAGATAAACCAAATTTTATAGGTACTAAAGTATTTGAAAATTATGATTTAGAAGGGTTGGTAGAGTTTATAGATTGGAGTCCATTCTTTAACACTTGGGAAATGAAAGGAACTTTTCCTAAAATATTAACAAGTGTTAAATATGGAGAAGTAGCAACTAGTTTATACAATGATGCGCAAGAAATGTTAGCGAAGATTGTAAAGGGGAAATGGCTGCAAGCAAAAGCAGTTATGGGAATTTTTCCTGCAAATAGATTTGGTGATGATGATATAGAAGTCAATCATGAAAATCAAAAAACCATACTACACCATTTAAGACAACAAGGAGAAAAGAATAGAAAATTAAAAAATAACTGCTTATCAGATTTAATAGCGCCAAAATCGGTAGGACAAGATTATATAGGTGCATTTACCGTAACTGCAGGTATTGGTATTGAAAAATACATTAAAGCCTTTGAAGAAAAGCATGATGACTATAGTAGTATTATGATAAAAGCTTTGGCAGATAGGTTAGCAGAAGCTTTTGCCGAAAAACTTCACTATGATGTTCGAAAAGAATATTGGGGATATGCCGCAAATGAAGACTTGAGTTTAGAAGATTTAATAAGAGAAAAATATAGTGGAATTAGACCTGCTCCAGGGTATGCTGCCTGTCCAGAACATACTGAAAAAGGTATTTTATTTGACTTGTTGCAAGTAGAAAAAAAGATTGGTATTTCTTTAACAGAATCTTATGCTATTTACCCAGCAGCTTCTGTAAGTGGTTGGTATTTTGCGCATCCAGATTCAAAATATTTTGGTGTAGGGAAAATTTCTGAAGATCAGTTAGTTGAATATGCTAAAAGAAAAGCTGTTTCTCCAAAAGAAATGGAAAAATGGTTGGCTGTTAATATTAATTATAAGAATTAAGGAAAGTGGAACATATTACTTACTAGCCTTCAACTCAACAGCCAAAGCAATTCCTTTTCCCAATCGTTTAAGAGTCGTTTCTTTACCAACTAAAGCCATCACATCAAAAATAGATGGTCCTTGCATAGAACCTGTTACAGAAATTCTTAAAACAGGTAAAACTTGCCCAAAACCTAATTCAAATTCTTCCATGAAAGCTTTTACTAAATTTTCAATATTTTCAGCAGAGAAGTCTTCTAATTTAGCCAGATTTTCCACTAAAGCATCGATTTTTTCTTTATGCTCAGGGTTCCATTTTTTCTTTAACATTTTTTCGTCATAATCTTTAATGTTTTCAAAAAAATAGTAACCCATTTCTGGAAAGTCTTTCAAGAAAATTACTCTTTCTTTGATTAAATTACAAACACCTTTTAAATAAGTGTCTTCCGCTTTATAACCTGCTGCTTCGAATATTTCTTTACTTAAAATAACTAACTCATCATCTGTTTGGTTCTTTATATATTGTTGATTAAACCACTTAGTTTTATCAAAATTAAAACTTGCTCCTGATTTATTTACTTTCTCTAGACTAAATACTTCTTCTAATTCTTGTAGGCTAAATATTTCTTGCTCCGTTCCTGGGCTCCAACCCAAAAATGCTAGCATATTTATAAAGCCATCAGCCAAGAAGCCTTGTTCTCTAAAGCCCATAAAAGTATCTTGTGACGCTTCATCAAACCAATCTATTGGAAATACTGGAAAACCTAATTTATCTCCATCTCTTTTAGATAATTTTCCTTTACCACTAGGCTTTAAGATTAATGGTAAATGTGCAAAAATTGGCATTTCCCAAGCAAAAGATTCATACAGTTTTACATGTAAAGGAGTAGAGGGCAACCATTCTTCCCCTCTAATAACAT
>TARA_B110000037_G_scaffold19297_1_pt1 | contig 15579 bp, 12 predicted proteins | sample TARA_B110000037 | Tara Oceans TARA_B110000037 (sample SAMEA4397196) | marine metagenome | biome: Polar Biome; feature: [MIX] marine epipelagic wind mixed layer (ENVO:01000061); material: water (ENVO:00002006), including particulate matter (ENVO:01000060) such as... | depth 10-100 m
CAAGAAATCACCAATTTTTGACCAAATTTGAATTAATGCGACAGAACCTTTTAATTTTGCGTAACAAATAATTGTTTGGAAACCGTTACCTGTTCAAACGTTTCTCTTCAAAAGTTACATCTGAATCTTTTCTATAATGGATGCGGTAATACACTATACATTCGTCAGCGCCATTTACCAATACCGCTTCCTCTGCCTCTTTAGCTATTTTCATTAGCTCATCATACTTACCCTCCATTACAGTTTCAAACGGCGTGATCTGATGTTTAACTCCAGATTTTTGAATTACTGCAATTGCGTGATCAACAAGATCATAAGTCGAATGTACTTTTGATTTAGGAACGATTTGAATTCCTATAGAGATAAGGTGTTTTGTCATAATTCAAATTTAAAAAACCAGCGCTGAGATGACAGGTATAAATTCATTTAAAACTGGAGAAAATCATTAAATAATCAAGGGGCTTATGAAAGAATACTCTTGGAGTTCTGCTCCATGAAACAAGGTTTAAGCAATGTTATTGCCACTACTTTTTTTGCGTTTCTTAGAAGATCGGCGTAATAGCGTTCCAACGACCAAGATAAAAAAAAAGCTTCCTCCGCCGAAATAGTAGATTTTTGTCCAATACTTTTTATCGGCCTCGTGTTTGAGATGTCTCTTATAAGCTCTACTAATATCTCCCGGGTTGGGTTTTTCTAAATTCCAATTGGCTATAACATCACTTGCCGAATCTGGATGTTCTAAATTGAATGTGGCGGCCGTATCCCATTCATCATAAACATAGGTCAAGGAGTCTACAATTAAACCTTCCAAATCATACAACTTTATATGTTCTCCTTTTTTAGAAAGCCCAAAATTAAAGTCGCCCACCACCGTTAAGGTATCGGAATTATAATAAGCTGAATAATTTGCTTTGTTCCTCGCCAAAACGAGATAATCACCTGGTTGGATAACAGTGTTTTCTGGCAATACAAACCCTTTTTTAAAACTAGACTTTGTACATCTCCAACCACTTAAGTCTAATGGTTTAATGGAACGGTTATAGAGCTCCACCCAGTCCTCAGAACTATCTCCTTCAGCTTGATAAACAGCTATCTCATTAAAAATAATAGAATCTTCATTAGCACTTCGAGCTTTCGGTTCAAACAGTGGTTCTAGTACCAAGTCGGAACGAGATGAAATTGTAATGCTCATTGTTTTCTCATATCTCCCACTCCATCCAATAAAAATATAATCATGTTTTGGTTCAACAGTTATCGTCACAGGGACATCTTGAAAATAAATACCATCAAAATCATCCTCAATTTTTAAACTATTAAAAGAAACTTTTGCAATATCCGAACCAGGATATTTGATTTGGACCTCCAACATTCCTTTTAAGTCAAACTTCTGCATAATGTATTTTCTTAGATATGCGGGGCGCTCTCGTGCAAAATCACGCACCACATCTACATGAAAATTCCAGCTTTCAACTGAGGTTTGCCATTTATCCACATGATAGGGCATTTCAGCCTTCAGATTTTCATAGATCTCATCAATTAATGCTAACGCTCGTTCTGAACTATAAACCGTGTTTAAATGATCTGCAAATGTATTGATGTATTGGTATTCCAGTGTTTTGTTTTCTAATAGCTTGCGTATGATGAAGGTAGACCAAGAGGGGTCTGGCCAAGCCTCTGCATTTGCTGAAGTGAATTTTTTTACTGTGTTCCTTTTATAGCCTGTATAAGAATTATTTCCCATTCCTAAATCCAAATCATATAACACCCAACGCCATTTTGCAGAATCATTTCTTTCACGCCAATAGCGTATATTTCCACCAGCATCTCTATTGTCTGAGTATGTTTCTGTAATATTATAACGCAAATAATCCTCTATATCCATAAAGGTTCTTAACTCAGCCACCACATCATCATTTGACATGTCGCTTACTCGTAAAAACCTTAATAACTTTTTATAATTGGCTGATGTTCCGTGCCGCACCACTCCATTATGTCGCAGTATATCAACATTGTCTTTATCTACTCCAAAATTTGACTTAAGGTAATGTTCACTTATTTTTTCTCGTAAGTTTTGAACGCCCCAATACTCCCCATTTAAAAACACAATCGCTGGGCGGTAAGCCTGGATAGCGACACCCGTTGGTGCAGCAAGCTGGGTCATAAACGCATCTCGAAAGTGTGTTCTTCTGAAGTCACCGCCGGAATTTCGGATAATAAAAGATTTATATTTTTTAAAATCGCGTTCCGGAAAAATGGGGTAATTTATCCGACTTTCACCGTATTTTTTTCGGGCAAAAATGGCTAAGGATTTTTGCGGTAACATGCGGCTAAACCCACCAAATAGGTTTATACCAACGACCTGATTAAAAGCGAGTTCACCATCTGTTTCATACATTTCAATGTTTGAATGTTTTTCCCAATTTTTCCAAAAATTAGCGCCAATGTAAGGTTCAATTGTATCTGCACAGCACCCTTTTACATAGATTCCTGTGTTATAATCCCAAAGGTTCTCAGGATTCGTGGCAATCGAAATAATTGGCAATGTATATTCTCGATCGCAGAAATAAGATTGGGTTGAAAATTCAGATCTTTTTCCATTTTTATAAGCTATCGCTCGAATAACCTTCACCGTTTTAACCTCAATTGGTTTGCGATAGCGTGTTCCGCCCGAACTAGGCCGCGAACCGTCCAACGTATAATAAATGGTGGCGCCTTCAGTGGATGTGAGTGTTACTGTGGTTGGTTCGTCATATTTACCTCCCAATGGTTCAAAATCAAGGAACACTTCCTCATCTTGCCCGAAAGAAGTAGATACGAATAAGAATAATATGGCGGTGAAAAGAAACTTCAATTGCTACTATTATTCTCTAAAAATAGGTAAAGACATGCAATCATAGCGTGTGGGGACCTTAATTTTATTGAATGTGGCTGTTTTTAAGGAATCTGCGCGCTGTTGTCAATTATTTAAAAACAACAAACGCTCCTTGTATTGAAGTGCGTTTGTTTAACCACTATGAGCCTTTTGTTTATTTTAATGTCACTTGTCTTGTGTCTTTATAGGTTGCCCCATCATTTCCTTTCGCAAAGAAAGTATAATAATATACCCCTGTTGGTAATTCTTCACCCCTCAGGTCTGTTCCGTTCCACCTAAAGTATACGTCTGTCGATTCATAAACCGTTTCACCTTGATTATTCGTGATAATAATTTCAAATGTTTCAATATTCGTTGTTGCAATCGCAAAGAAATCATTTTGTCTATCCCTAACAGTTGGTGAAAAAATATTTGGTAATGTATCAATACTTGAATTAGATTTAATTACCACTTCTATTGTTTTACTTACGGGTTCCGCATCACCATAAGCAGTCATAACAACTTTATATGTGCCTGATTTATCAAATTTAAATTCAACATCTTCTCCACTTTTAACTGTTCCGTCTTCAAATAACCATTCAACACTTAGTGCATTTTCAGTATTCGCATGGAAAGCACAGGCTGTAGGAGCGTGCTCGTCTTTTGTTTCAAATGTTGGATTAACTGTAATATATTCAACATCAAGAACTCCAGCGGCAGGATTAGCAATTGATTCCCTAATCACTCGGTTGTCAGAATCAACACCTTGATCACCATCATCACTCCCCGCTCCATTTGTATTTACAGCTCTGTTTGTGTTTGAATCATCCTCAGAAGGATTACTTAAATCCGTTATACCATTATCCGTTATTCCTGGTTCATTAATTTCTGAACTGTTGTTAACACCATCTGTATTTGTATTTTTGTTTGTTAAACGGTCTGTGTCATTTTCATTAGTCATATTTAAGCCATATATTGTATTTTTAGGTAAGTTTTCACCCTGGACACCCCTGTTAGCAATAACGTTGTTCTCTCTATTATCAATATGATCATTTACAACCAAATTGTTTTCTGGTGTCACCTCTTGTTCTGCTGTTTCAGAAAATAGGTAAATACCCATTACTGTTGCGGCAACAATTCCACCAACAATAACACCCTTCATTAGCAAGCCCATGCCTGTTGAGGCACCTGTGCTTGCAGCACCTGCCGCACTCATTCCTTGTTGAATGTTCACCCAAGCGTCTGGACTCACTTCTCCTTCGAATGAGTTGAACTTATCCTGAAATAGTTCTTCTATATTTAAATTATCTTTCACCTTCTTCGATTATATTATTATCAACTAATAATTTTCTTAACATTTTTTTTGCTCTAGAATACTGCGACTTTGATGTACTTTCGGTAACACCAAGCTGCTCCGCAATTTCCTTATGCGAATACCCTTCAATTGCGAAAAGATTAAATACAACCCGATATCCCTTTGGTATTGTTTGAATGAGTTGCAATAAGTCATTCGCATTTATGGTTTCAATAATAAAATCCCTTTGTTCCAATTTAAAAGAAACGGCATCAATTTCTACATCTGATTGATACTTCTTGTTTTTTCTATATTGGTCAAGAGCTGTATTCACCATTATTTTTCTCACCCACCCCTCTAATGATCCCTTACTAACAAACTTCGGCAACTTACTAAACACTTTAATAAACCCGTCTTGTAAAACATCTTGTGCTTCATCAGGGTTTGCTGCGTAGCGCAAGCACACGCCCATCATCTTTTTCGCAAATAAGTCATAGAACTTTTTGTGGGCAATCGCATTTCCGGAAATACACTCTTTTACTAATTGCTCTTCCGTCATAAATACTCTTTCCAATGTAAAGACACCATACTTGATTTAAAAGTTGCATGATACCTATGATAAATTATAATTTTCCTATATTTAACCTTCGACTTTTACGCCAAAATTATAGGTTTAAAATAAGTCTAAACATAATACATTAAATGAAAATTATTTTTCTACTCTCTTTTTTATTCATTTCTCTGGCGGGTTTTTCAAGAAATAAAAAGGTTCAAGCAGGCTATTGGCATTCAGAATTTCAGCTTAACGAAACTACCGTATTGCCTGTTACTTTTGTGTTAGAGAAAAATAAAAAAGAAGTTCATTTATATGTTAAAAACGCAGACGAATCCATTGAATTAACTGATATTGTTCAGAAAAAAGATTCCTTATTTATTACTTTTCCTGCGTTCGACTCTCAGTTAAAAGCTAAAATTCTTAAAAAAAATCATATCGTTGGCAGCTGGTTTAATTTTGCAAAAGGAGATGATTATTCTATCCCTTTTAACTGTGTTCGTGCATATTTACCTCGTTTTCCTAAAATGGGTTCAATAGTAAATGTTTTTGGAAAATGGGAAGTAACTTTCGATTATGATAATGAACCAGAAAAAGCGATTGGCGTATTTAGTCCCATAACAGATCATTGTTCATATAGTCAATCTGATGTTGTAAAAGGAACTTTTTTAACGGAGACGGGTGACTATCGCTATTTAGAAGGTGTTGTTTCAAACGACAGCCTCTATCTTTCTACCTTTGATGGTTCTCACGCTTTCTTATTCAGATCAAAATTAAAAAATGACACGCTTTGGGGGGAGTTTTTATCAGGCACACATTACAAATCTAATTGGTTTGCTGTGCGCAACTCAGCATTTGAGCTTACAAGCCCCGACTCGTTAACCTATTTAGTTACTGATGATGAGATCCACCTTTCTTTACCTGATTTAGACAATAACATTTATGTTTATCCAAATGAAACAACGAAAGGAAAAGCAACCTTAATTCAAATTATGGGTACTTGGTGTCCGAACTGTTTAGATGAAAGTAAATATTTAAAACAACAGAAAAAGAAGTTTGGTGACCAACTTGAAATTATTGCAGTCACTTTTGAAACCCAACAAACAGACACAGGTAAAATCGAAAAGGTTAAAAAGTATAAGGAAAACCTAAAGCTAAACCATACCTTTTTAATAGGAGGGTCTGCGTGCAAGTCTTGTGCGAGCGAGCTTTTTCCAATGCTAAATAAAGTCATCTCTTTTCCAACACTTATTTTTATAGATAAAACGGGGTATATAAGACGAGTCCACACCGGTTTTAACGGACCGGGTACCGGAATGTACTATGATAAATTTGTTGAAAAAACAAATGCACTAATTGAGCAGCTCGTTACAGAGTAACAGTTAACAACTTATTTTGTCCACCCTTCTCCCATGCCTTCCGCCTTCAAACGCTGTCGCCAAAAAAACATCAATCATTTCAAGAGCCAAATCAGTACTCACAAAGCGCGCCGGAACAGCAATAATATTTGCATTATTATGTTGTCTAGCTAATTCAGCTATTTCAGTCGTCCAGCATAAAGCAGATCTTATCTCTTGATGTTTATTAACCGTCATGTTAATTCCATTACCACTTCCACAAATTACAATTCCTAAAACTTTAGCCTTTGTCACATGTTCTGCCACTTTATGTCCAAAATCTGGATAATCTACACTATCTGGTCCATTTGTCCCATGGTCTTCAACCTCAAAACCCTTATTTAAAAGGTGTGTTTTAACAATTTCTTTTAAATCAACTCCTGCATGATCACATCCAATAGGTATCAACATAACTTCTCTTTTTTTCAAAGCTATTATTTTATTCTTTACCCTAAAAATTTCATTGTTTATAATTATTAACATCTTTTTCCTCTTTTTTCAGACCTTAATGAAATTAGGAGCTGACAACCCAAGGCTTATTAACAACCTTTTTACACTTTTGTTAATAACTGTCTAACAAAACGAGGATTAAATCTGAAAACTTTATTTGTTTTATAAAAATATTTTTTCAGGTAATGGAATATTTAACTTAACGCTAAAACTTAGCCTTTTTTTAACCACTATCTTATTGACAATATTTTAGAAAAGTTACCATTTTTTTATTCACAATCGTAAAAAATAACCAATTGTTAATAACCTGTAATTTTCTTTTATTTACAAGGATATTTAATGTTTTAGACTGTTAGTAGTTTATTAAAAAAAAGCCTTAATTTAGAAATCCTAATAAAAAAGCCTTACTTATTAACATATGAACACCCCTAATAATAATAACATATATTTCTCCTTTAAAAGATTTATTATAGATTATATTATAATAGGGGTAATGGTATTTTGTGGATCGGGATCTGTTTTTGGGCAGGAAATAGATCCGAATGGGCGCAATGTTTTTTATTTCCAAAACGGGCGAATTTCCAGTGAAGGATATTTTAAAAAAGGTTTGCCGGTCGGTATTTGGAGAAGCTATTATTCAGACGGTACCTTAAAATCGAGTGGAAATAAATCCATAGGCCTTTCTGACAGTCTTTGGGTGTTCTTTGATTCTGAAGGACGCAAGAAGTATCTATTTGATTATGCCAATGATAAAAAGAATGGTTGTGCTGTTTTTTATGACACTAGCGGTAACGTCATAAAAGAAATGTTTTATATTAATGATGTTGCACAGCAAGAGATACTGGAGTATTACCCCGGAGGCGCATTAAAAAAACAAACCACCATTGTTGATGGAAAAGAGATTGGATTAGCATTAGAGCTTAATGAACTAGGAGATGTTATTACAGAAGAAATTTATGATAATGGGTTTTTAAAAGACAGAAAAGAGTTTAATCGATTTGATGAAAATAGCAATAAGACGGGTGTTTGGCGTTCCTTTTTCTCGAATGGAAAAGTTGAAAGCGAGGTGACCTTTAAAGATGGAAATAAAAGTGGTCTGTCAAAAACCTACAATAAAAAAGGGAAACTAATTGATTTACAGCGCATGGAAGGTGATACGATTGCTGAACATTCGGATGAATTAGTGATTATTGAACTTTATAAAGAGTTTTATGATAACGGAAAAATTAAACTCATAGGTGGCCTTGACAACAGTATTAAAAATGGAACTTTTAGAGAATATAATGAAGCAGGGGAAATTGTCAATGGCTATATCTATGAAAAAGACACGGTTATTGCTGAAGGAGTGATTACAGGAAATGGCGTTTATGAAGGGGATTGGACATATTATTATAAATCAGGAGCGGTAAAATCAAAAGGTAACTACAGTAACAGCAGAAAAGAAGGAAAATGGATTTATTATTATGCCAATAGTAAAAAAGAGCAGGAAGGCAGCTTTACAGATAACCAGATGAAAGGCTCCTGGATTTGGTATTATCAGAATGGCCAAGTAAAAAGAAAAGAATTTTACAATAGAAAAGAGCTGCTGGAGGGAACTGTTTATGAATATGATTCCTTAGGAAATGAGATGACTCGTGGTGATTACTATAATGGATTGAAAGAAGGGGAGTGGTTTTATCAAGTTGGGGACCATAAAGAGGTTGGAGAATATACGTTGGGATTGGAAACAGGAAAATGGAACCATTATTACCAAAACGGGAAATTGGCGTTTACTGGAACTTATGATGAGGGAGAACCAAAAGGAAAACATATTTATTATTATAAAAGTGGATTAAAGAAACTGGTTGGCAAATATTTAGGTGGAGAAAAACACGCTAAATGGAAAGCGTATGACGAAAAAGGAGTATTAATACAAGAAATAGAATATAAACGAGGAGAAATATTTAAGATAGACGGATTTAAAGTGATACCGGTCAATGAAGAAATTTAATGCGGAGCAACGATCAAAAAAATAAAGAAACCAATACAAATTTTTCCTTTTCAACCTTAAAGTTGTATAACGATTCTTTTTTGGTGGGCACAATAGCTGTTATAATAGTAGCTACTGCGCAAGTTATTTGGGATAAAAACATGGAGAACTTAGCGCTTCTTGGGTTTTTATTTCTAGCGTTATTATTCTTTAGAATTTTCAAAAAAAATAAAAATGTTGTTGACCATCAAGTGTGTTTTCATCAGGTTTTTGTTTTAGGGGCTGTCCTTATCGCAATTACTTGGTTTTTAACAATAGGGGGTACGCGTGAACTAGCGTATTTATTAATTATAGGCAGTGGAGCAACGTATTTATATATTGAGAAAAAAACAACTCTTTCTTATTTCATTGCTTATCATGTTTTTTTATACATTTTAAGTATTTTTTTTCCGGTGATTGAGTTTGGGTATGTGGTCTATTCAACCATTTTTTCTTCAGCCGCTATATTCGTGAGTAGTTGGTTAACGCAATTGTTATTAAACAATCAAGACTTAAAGTTGTCAGAAAAAAAATTAAATGAAACTAAGGTTTCCGAGTCAGTTCAAAGTTTTAGAAATATTGTAGATAATTCACCAATTAGTATTTTTATTTTTACAGCGAACCAATTAGTCTATAAGAACTCAGAGGCCCAGCAAATATTCAACGAATACCTTGATCATACTAAAAACGAGTTATTTGAAATTTTCCCAAAAAAACAAAAGTTTTTATTGGAAGAATTAATAAGTGAAGAAAAAAATAACTCAACCGGCTATACGGAAATTGCGCTGGGCAAAACGAATAAAGAGAAGATGTTTAGTATTAGCCTAGTAAATGTCATTTATGATGGGACTAGTTCAATCTTACTGATGTTAATGGATATTAGTCTTCAAAGCGAATATAATATTCAAAAAATTAGAGCAGAAATTGCAGAGGAAGCGAACAAAAAACTTTCTGAAGAAATTAGTAAACACAAAGAAACGCGCCACGATCTTGCTGAAAACACATCAAAATTAAATGCTTTATTTGAGAGTTCAAGCAATCTGTTTATTCTTACTATCGATCGCGATTTAAATATTTCATCATTTAACAGTAGTTTTAAAAAGATGATGAATTCTTATTTAGGAGTTGATGTAAAAATAGGGGACGACTTTTTAAATACGTTTCCAATTCAAGAGGCAGCATATGGAAAATTGATTAAGCGATTTAAAAGAGCTTTGAGAGGCGAATGGGTTGAAATTATTAGCCACTTTCCTACTAAAAAAGGTGAAGTTTGGGTTGAATCTTTTATTAGTCCAGTTATTGTTGAAGGGGATGAGGATATAAAAGAAATTGCTTTTATTGCACATAACATTACCGAAAAAGTTGAAAATGAGCGTAAAGTAAAAGACAGTGAAGCGAATAATAGGGCGACTGTTTCTGCTATTCCTGATATGCTTTTCAAAGTTAATAAAGCAGGTTGTTTTACAGATTTTCGATTGAATGAAGATGGGGGAGAGCTGCTTAAAGAATTTGCCTTTACAGCGGAACTATTAGGAAAGCATATTTTTGAAGTGTTCAAAAACGAAAAACAAGGGAAAATTTTTCTAAAGAATATTCAAAAAGCATTACGAACAGGGAAAGTGCATACTCAAAACTTCATTATTCCATTTATAATTGGGCGAACGACTAAAAGAATGGTTTATGAAAACAGATATTCTCGCGTTAACGCGAGTGAGGTAATAGTGATTGCGCGAGATGTTACAGATAAAGTTGAGTTTGAAACGCAATTAATAGAGTCGGTAAAGGAAAAAGAAATCCTACTAAAAGAGGTCCACCACAGGGTAAAAAATAACCTCCAAGTTATCAGTAGTATCTTAAACCTTCAATCTTCTTATGTGGAGGATGAAAAAACATTGGAAATTATAAATGAAAGTCAAAACAGGATCAGATCCATGTCTTATATTCATGAAAGTCTGTATCAAACAAAAGATTTTTCTTCTATTGATTTTCATGATTATATCACGACTTTAGTTCAAAACCTCGTTCATTCTTACCAGTTATATACGGGGAAAACCAATCTGAAATTAGATATAGACAAGGTGGAACTTATCCTCGATCAGGCCATTCCGTGTGGATTAATTTTGAACGAACTAGTATCTAATTCTTTAAAGTATGCTTACCCCGATGGAAAAGGGGGAGATATAGATATTGAAATAAAAGAAGTAGAAGGAAAAATAAAAATCAGAGTAGAAGATTTTGGAGTTGGCTTACCTGAAGGCTTTAAAATAGAGGAAAGTGATTCACTAGGATTAGGTCTTGTTGATACTTTGGTAGATCAAATAGATGGAGAACTTGTCCTAAAAACAGAGAATGGAACGAAATATTTAATTATATTTGGGAAGCAAGATTTGTAAGTAATTATGGACAAAACAAACGTCTTAGTAGTTGAAGATGAAAGTATCGTATCAAAAGATATTCAACACAGCTTAAAAAAGTTGGGTTATAATGTTGTTGGTGCAGCATCAACAGGGGAAAAAGCTTTTGAGCTTGCTTCTTCTGAATTACCTGATATTATCTTGATGGACATTATGCTAAAAGGAAGTATTAATGGAATTGAAACCGCTGAGAGGGTAAAAAGAGAATTGAACATTCCTGTAATATACTTAACGGCTTATGCTGATGAGGCGACACTATCTAAAGCGAAAGTTACAGAACCATACGGATATATTATTAAACCCTTTAAAGAGGTTGATTTGCACACCTCTATTGAAATGGCGCTCTATAAATATTCAAAAGAGAAAGAAGTATTAAAAGAACGAGACCTATTTTACTCGTTAATTGAAAATAAAGACTCGAAAGAGTTCGTTTTTGTAAAATTAAAAAGCAGCCTCGTAAAAATTAAAACCAACGAAATTTATTATGTTGAGGCTTTGAAAGATTACGTAGTCATAAATACATTTGATCGCCGATACATCATTCACTCCACCATGAAGGGTATTGTGAATAAATTATCTGTGGATCAATTTATTCGCGTTCACCGCTCATTTATTGTCAGAATAGATAAAATTGTTGCTATTGAATATCCTAATTTGCATTTGGAAAAAGATAAAAAAACAGTGCCAATTGGTGGCTCTTTCAAAGAGCAACTAATGAATAAACTGAATCTTATTTAGGATAAGAATAGTTCTTGTTTAAGCTACTAAAACAGTAGCTCATTGTCTATAATTAGGAAAACTCAGAGCTTATTTACTTAATCATCAAAACCGTATTCCCGTTTTAAATCATAAACATCTTGAATCAATTCCGACACATCTGTGAGGTTAGTACCGTCATACACTCCCCGAATTCTACCTTCCGGATCAATTAAAACGAAATTTTCTGTGTGTATAAAATCAGATTCTGCGCCATGATCAAAGTTAGGGTCGGCTTTATCTGGAACAACTAAATATGATTTTCGCGCCATAGTATAAAGGGCCTCTTTCGGCCCTGTTAAAAACCACCATTTTGTATGATCTGCCTCAAAACGTTCTGCATATTTATACATGACTTCAACCGTGTCAACTTTTGGGTTAACGGTATGGCTTATCACCATAAAGTTTGGATCGGAAATAAACTCTTTATGCACACGTTGCAGCTGCGTGGTCATTTTAGGACAAATACCACCACAGGTGGTAAAAAAGAAATCAGCCACAAAAATTTTACCCATAACATCTGCTTTTGTAATGGTATCTCCAAGTTGGTTTACCAAAGAAAAATCATTTATAGTATGATCCTTTTTTTGCGATTGAATCGTACTATCCACTAAAGTAGGATTCACATCAAAAGGGCTAAAAATATTTAACCTATTATTTTCACTTCTGTTAGATGTTGAATCTGGATCATCAGAAAAATGACGCATGTTTAAATATGTTGCCACTCCAATTCCTGCGAATAATATGGCGAAAAAAGCAATAATTGTTTTAGACATTTTGAATAAACTTTCTGCAAAGTTACGGCTTTCTAGTTCTTCAAAGGGGTGACTTTTGTTAGTTTCAACTAAAACGTTGATCAACTCAATGAAAAACTCGCTAAATGAAAAGAAAACACCAATTAAGAGGGATAAAATGTACCTTTGTAGTTATAAACACCTGATTATTTAATTATGAATAAAAAATTATTACCCGTTCTTTTATTGCTATCTGGAGTCACATTTGGTCAGGATTTTTTAAATGGAAGTTATGAAATCACAACCTCTACAGGCTGCGATTATAACAATGGTATTGCAGAGTTTAATGCTGTAATGGACAATGTAGAAATGTTTTCTGGCTGGGAAGTTGATATCGTTCAATCAGGATGTTATACACCTTCCATACCTGACGGAGTTAAAGCAATTGCTTTAGCGGCGGACCCTTTAGGGGGTGATGGATCAGACGCCGTTAATATGGAGCTAGACATTCCATTAACAGCTGGTTTGGAATATGTTTTAACTTTTTGGTCTTATGGAAACCCTTCTCGTCCAAATGGAGATGTGGAAATAGGATGTTCAGAAGACGGAGCGGCTATGGGAGAAATGGTCGAATCTGTTGTAACAACGGAAGACACTTGGGTTGAGCAGACTGTTACGTTTGTAGCCCCGAATAATGCAACGCATATTTCAGTAAGAAATGAGCAAGATGGTGCAATACACTGGAATTTTGTAGACTTTTTTAATCTTGAACTAGCTTGTATACCGCTCGCAATTGAAGCCTCTGAAACATCACTTTGTTTTGATGAAGATTTGGTTTTAACAGCGACAGGTGAAGGAGAGGTAACTTGGGAAGACGGGGTTGTAAACGGAGAAGAGTTTATACCAGAAACAACGGGTATTATAACTTATACAGTAACAAGTGATACGGATGAAGATTGTCCAAACACAATTGACATTGAAATTTTTGAGCTTCCAGAAGTGGGGGCAACTGTTGATGAAGACGTGATATGTTTTGGAGATACAATTATTCTAGTAGGAGAAGGTACGGCAACTGAATATAGTTGGGATTCGGATGATGTGATTGATGGTGTGGATTATGTGCCAGGTGAAGTTGGACCAATCACCTATACGGTTACAGGCGTTGATGATAATGGATGTGAGGCCGAGGATGAAATAACCATTACAGTAAATGAATTACCAGAAGTGGTTGCTGAAGTGTCTGACAACGAAATATGTTTAGGAGAAGAAGTTGTATTTACAGGTTCTGGCGCCTTAACTTATACATGGGATTCTGAAGAGGTTGAAGATGGGGTTGCTTTTTCACCAACGGAAACAGGGATGTTTAGCGTTTTAGGAATTGATGCAAACGGTTGTGAAAACACAGCGTCAGTTGATGTAACAGTTTATCCAACATTAGAAATTACATATACTTCCGTAGATGAAATTTTTAGTGGGGATGGAGAAATTGACATTACGGTTACTGGTGGTAACCCTACCTATTCTTTTGATTGGGACAATGATGGAACTGGCGATTTTGATGATAATGAAGACTTGACAGGTTTAGTTGCTGGAACTTATATCGTTGCTGTTGAAGATGAAGCTGGGTGCACGGCTACAGCTACAGTTGTTATTGAGGGTCAAGTGAGTTTGGCTGAAGATAAGCTTGAGGTTTCTGCATATCCTAACCCTACCAATGGAGTTGTTACAATAGTTTATAATGGTAATTTTAACTACACATTATATGGCATTGATGGCGCTCAATTAATACAAGGGTCAGGTGTAAATAATCAACCTGTTTCTATAGAAAACTATGCAGCAGGTTTATACTATATTGCTGTAAGCATTGCGGATAAAAACGCAGTTATAAAATTGGTTAAACAATAACGAATAGAATTATTCTAAAAAGCCCTGTCCACTATTGGTAGGTCAGGGTTTTTTATTTCCAAGTTCAACTAAAACGTTTCTCAACTCATTGAAAAGCAAAATAGGAAGGCTACTTTCCACGTAATAACTGCAAACTACCTTAGCCCTTGAGCCCTGTACCGTTGTCTGTTATTCCGGAGTAGCCATAAAAATAGGTTCCGTCATTATAGGGTTTTCCATTTTTATCGTTTCCATCCCAAGCGTCAGTAATGTTATCCATTTCATGCATTACCGCTCCCCAACGGTTAACAACAACTGCGCTAAACTCAGAGATGGATGAAGCCTTGTAGTCAAAAGTAAAAACTTCGTTTATACCATCACCATTTGGCGTGCAGACATTGATTGGGCTAAGAAGAGAAGGCTCATAAATCGTGATGATTTTGCAGGTTGTATCGCGACAGCTGTCTTTATTAAGAGCAACAAGGCATACTTCTACAATATAGGTTTCTCCTTTTGCCGTATAAGTGGTGTCATATTCATCTAATACATTGTGTGTTAAAAACCATTCAGCATAAAGCGTATCTATGTTCCAGAAAAAAGTAGGTTCACCAGCAGGAGCGTTCGGATTGGAATAATTAATAGACAGGTTTTCAAAATGGACATTAATAGGAGCTGTTCCTTCGTAATCAGGTGTAAACTCAGGAGATGTCATTTCAAAATCTGCAATAGGGTTTAGGGAACCAACAGTAATTGTTCTTTCATAAACACACCCGTTTTCATCTGCAGTAGTGAGTGTATAATCACCAGGATTAAGACCACCCCAATTGGTGTTAAGAGAGGTTGCTTCAATTGTTAAATTAGTCCATTTATACTCATGGGGGCTAATACCGCCAGCCGCTAAACCAAATACAAGACCATTACCAGGCTGATATTCCGCAATGCGGCAATGTGCGGGGCCGTACCCAAATTCATTAAAATAAAGCGAGTCAGGTTGTGATATTGTAAAGTCAAACATTCTAGAGCAGTCATTTTCATCATTAATTGTTAGGGCATATTCACCAGCACCCATATTGTAGGAGGGGTCTGCAAAAATACCGCCTACACCTGAAGGGTTTATGTCATAAATTAGGACAAAAAAAAGGAGTTCAAATCAAGAACTCTTTTTCAATTTGAATAAGTTAAGAGTGCTACTCTGCACCAGCCTCTTCCGCCGTGTTTGCTAGACAAAGTTCTTTATA
>TARA_B110000037_G_C17128220_1_pt1 | contig 15546 bp, 10 predicted proteins | sample TARA_B110000037 | Tara Oceans TARA_B110000037 (sample SAMEA4397196) | marine metagenome | biome: Polar Biome; feature: [MIX] marine epipelagic wind mixed layer (ENVO:01000061); material: water (ENVO:00002006), including particulate matter (ENVO:01000060) such as... | depth 10-100 m
ACAGCTGTCGCAAAAACAAACGAAACACTATAAATGCCTTGGTTTTTGAACTTAATTTAGAAGAAGAATTAATTAAGTTAAAAAAAGCATTAGAAAGCGGTAGGTATGCCATTAGTAACTCTATTGCTTTTGTGGTGGATAAACTCGTAAAGCGCGAAATATTTGCAGCCGACTTTAGAGATAGAATAGTACATCATCTCATCATCAACAAACTAAACCACCTCTTCGAAAAAGAATTTATAAACGATAGTTTTGGTTGTAGAATAAATAAAGGCACTCATTTTGGAGTAAAAAGAATAGACACATTTATGCGTAAATGCTCCCAAAATTATACCCAAGATTGCTATGTGCTAAAACTCGATATTCAAGGTTTTTTTTGCCTAAAATTTCTTTATCTTTGATAGATTGGAAAGAAAATAACTTCAAACAAAAAAATGCTAGAAAACCCAGAATTAGAATTGGCTTCCAATTTTGTAGAGAAAACGGATCGTACTATTTTTTTAACAGGAAAAGCAGGAACCGGTAAAACAACTTTTTTACATGATATAAAAGCCAATTCGCTAAAAAGATTGGTAGTTGTTGCACCTACGGGTGTTGCGGCAATCAATGCTAAAGGAGTAACCATTCATTCTTTTTTTCAAATGCCTTTTGGTCCAATCTTACCAGATGGGAAGCAGTCTCAAAATACGAATACAAGTTTTCAACGAAAATTTAATAGGACGAAGATTGATATTATTAAGTCACTAGATTTATTGATCATTGATGAGATTAGCATGGTTCGAGCGGACTTACTAGATGGGATTGATCAAGTGTTAAGGCGTTATAAGAATAGGAATAAAGTTTTTGGTGGTGTGCAAGTATTGATGATTGGCGATTTGCAACAACTCTCGCCAGTGGTAAAAGAAAATGAATGGGAGTTGTTAAAGCCTTATTACGATACGCCGTATTTTTTTAGCAGTAACGCTTTTCAGCAGTGTAATGCAATTAGTGTTGAATTAAAGCATATTTATAGACAAGATAATGCAGCGTTTATAAAAATATTGAACGAAATCAGAAATAATGTATTGAGTCAATCGTCTGCCGATGCATTGAATAAGAGATATAAACCGAATTTTGAGCCTGCCAAAGACGAGGGGTATATTACTTTAACGACTCATAATAACAGAGCAACAGATATGAATGGTTTGGAATTAGATAAGATAGAGAGTAAAACTTTGTCGTATACAGCAGAAGTTAGTGGTAAGTTTCCAGAATATTCTTTTCCTACACAAGAGTTGTTAGCATTAAAAATTGGTGCTCAGGTGATGTTTATTAAGAATGATAGTTCGCATGAAAAACGCTATTTTAATGGAAAGATAGGAAAGATTGTATATTTAAATAAAGATGAAATTACGGTACGCTGTCCAGATGACGATTTTGATATTGTCGTTACGCCTGAAATTTGGGAGAATGTAAATTATTCTATAGATAAAGATTCAAAGGAAATTTCGGAAAATATCGTGGGGTCTTTTTCGCAAATTCCATTAAGGTTGGCTTGGGCTATTACCATTCATAAAAGTCAGGGACTTACTTTTGAAAGAGCAATCATCGATGCTCAGGCTTCTTTTGCTCATGGTCAAACCTATGTGGCATTGAGTAGATGCAGAACTTTGGAAGGTGTTGTTTTAAAAAGTGCGATTAGCGAGCGCAGTATTATTAATGATCTGCGAGTAACTACGTTTAATGAGAACGTTTCAAATAATCAACCAAATAAAGAAATATTGAATACTTCTCAAAAGGTATATCAATTAAATATTATTAGTGAGTTGTTTAATTTTTATCCGTTTTTATATCCTATAAAGCGATTAATCGATATTTATTATAAAAACAGAAGTAGTTTAAAAGGAAATATTATTGAGGTTTTGGAGAGTATAAAAGATGTTGGGGTTACAAAACTATTACAAGTAAGTACTGGTTTTGATCAGCAGTTAAAAGAATTAAGTACAACGACATTGGAACCCGAAAAGGATAGTACTATTCAGGAAAGGTTTGAAAAAGCACGAGTTTACTTTTTGGAGCGCACAAAAGATAAAATTAAAGAGCCTTTAGATAGTTTATCCTATACAACCGATAATAAAGAAGTGGATAAAGAGATTCGGAAACAATTAAAAACGTTGGAGGAGTTATTAGCCATTAAGTTGTTTTGCTTGAATGCTTTGGAAGGTGGATTTAACGTTTCAGAATATTTAAAAACCCATGCAAAAGCAGTTTTGCAAAAAACGACGGTGGCAAGAGTTAAAAAAGAGTATGATACTGCTTCCTCGCATTCAAAATTATTTTCAGAATTAAATGAACTTCGAGCTACAATTGCAGAGGATGAGGCTATTGAACGTTATCAGGTTTTTACTCAAAAAGCATTATATGGAATGTGTGAATTGTTGCCAACGACTTTAAAACAATTACTTGCTATTAATGGTATGGGTAAGGTACGCGTACAAAAATATGGAGGTAAAGTTGTGGAGATCATTACAAGATATTGTGAAATAAACGATATTGAACAACCATCAGAACTTCCCATAGTTAAGCCTGAAAAAGTAAAGACACAAGAAATATCATTACAGCTATTTAAAGAAGGTTTGTCTATTGATAAAATAGCAAAAGAACGGGGGTTTGTAGTTAGTACAATTGAAAGTCACCTCTCAAAATATGTAATATCGGGGGATTTAGAAATTACAGATGTAATTCCGAAAAAAAGATACTTAGAACTCAAAAAAATAATATCGGAAGTAAAATTTGATAATTTGTCAGAGTTAAAGGCAAAAGTTGATGCAAGATTTACTTTTAGTGAATTGAGATTGGTGATTCAGTTACAAGGACTTAAGCCGACTTAAATCGCGCTTGGAGCATTCTGTAATAACTACTAAAATTTTTAAAGCGTTTTAATTTGTAATGCTATAATTAGGTCAATTTATAGTAGAATACAAAAACTAGCATGTCCTATTCTTGTACTATTTCATGATTTTATGTAATACATTTTTTCCTGTAATGGCCGCACTTGTTAATACACCAGAAAATAATGCTCCACCAATACCAGCGGTTACAATATCTTGACCTGTAAGATAAAAGTTTTTGATAGGTGTTTTTGGTTTTAAAAAGTGTTGTCTAAAACGTTTTGGAGTATGGTCTAAACCATATATTTCACCCTTTTCGTAGTTTACAAAGTGCTTGGTAGTTAAAGGGGATGACAATTCATAATAACTCACTTTTCCTTTTAAATGCGGAAATTGTTTATAGAGTTCTTCCAAAAGGCGGGTTGCAATAGATTCTTTCAAAGCATCATATTCTTCGCCTCTTTTCATCCATTTAGAGCCTTCCCAAGGTTCAAATATTTCATAAGGTAATAATGTGATAATATCAATGGTACTTTTATCTGGGTAACGATTGGTCCAATCTGGATCTTTTGCAGAAGGAAACGAAATATACACGACAGGAAAAGGTTCATTTATATCCTTTACGTAATTTGAAACCAACGTATCGTGATCTAATTTATCTGGGTATATCCAATAGTTGGTTTTGGGTAATTGTAATTCTCTAGGAGTTCCCTCAAGGCCTATATATAAACTTACATGCGCTACAGAAGGACGCACTTGTTGTAAATTTTTAGTAAGGTTATGTTTTTGAACACTTTTAGTCGGCAATATATGATTGTACGTTGTTATGAGGCCTGCTCCACTAATAATGGAATCTGCATAGAATGTTTTACCATCAATCATTTTAACACCTATCGCTTTATTATTTTCAACCAGAACAGTTTTTACATCAGCATTGATCAAAATTATTCCTCCAGATTTTTCAATAATAGGAGTAATGGTTTCAACAATTTGACCAGAGCCACCAATGGGGAAACTTCCTCCACTAAAATAATGTTTCACCAAAGTAGCGTGCATAAAAAAGCTACTTTCTTTTGGAGGTAGACCGTAATCACCATATTGACCCGTAAGCACCTTAATAAGTTCTTCGTTTGATGTAATTGATTTTAATACTTCATACGTAGTTTTATCGGAGAAAGTATAAAATGATTTATTGAGTATCGAGCCAAAAAGTTTATTTACGAAATCAGGAAGTGACTTATTTAAGTAAAAACTTTTACTCGTTTTATTTGCTTTAAAAACAAGATCAACATACTCATAAATGGCTTTTTCCTCTTCTGGGAAATAGGAAGTCATTTTATCTTTAAAGTTTTGAACTCCTTTGACAAAATCATAAGACCGATCTCCAATAATAATTTTATCATATACCTCTCCCATATCTGCCCATTGCAACTTTTCGTCAGTTATATAATCAAATAATTGTTTGATAATACTTTTGGGGCGCTGTACTTCACCGACATAATGGATACCTACATCCCATTCAAACCCTTTTCTTTTAAAGATATGAGTAAATCCGCCGGCTGTATAATGTTTTTCTAAGATTAACACTTTTTTTCCTTCCTTGGCTAGAATTGCCGCGGTAGCTAAACTTCCCATTCCAGATCCTATGAAAATGGTATCATACACTTCAAGTATTTTTGGCTTTTTCTTATAGGACTGTATCATAGTTATATTTTTTTCTGGTAAATATATGTACGAATAGATTCATTGAATTTGCACTATATTCTTGATTCTATATTATACTGATATAGGTTAACCTTTTTTAGGTTTAATTTATACCGTTTAAACTATATTTTCAGCCGTTTAGAAGGCAAAAATAATTTAAACTATTTATTTTTTAAATTTTTAGTTCAGTCAAATTTACATTATTTCTTCGATATGATTTGTATTTGATGTTTGGATTTAAATGTACTTCCGCAGATTTTCTTAAGTTTAAGCTAAAATGAGTTCTTAAATTGTTATAAATATATACTGGAGTTACTAACTTTTGGTAAGGATTTACTTTTATCAAAAATAAAAATATGTAAAAGGTTGGAATTTAACTTACAATCTGCATGAGATGATTCAACTATTTTGAGAGATTTATTCCACTCATATTTATTATGATGGAGTTTTAATCCCCATATGTATGTTCCACTAGAATCAGATAAAACTGTCCACTATTTATGATCATAATTTCATACTTTGGTCTGTAGTTTTTCGCCAGTATTTGCAGTCCTTGTTAAAGGACTGTTATTAGTTACGGACGTCAAAGTTTATCCAGAAAAACTAAAATGAACAGTCAAAAAAAATATAAATAAAGGGTTTCTTAGTACATGTAGATAGTTCATGCTTTATTAAATTGGGTATAAAAATTAAGCTGTAATTTTTAGTTTTCCATACTTCTGTCTATGGAAAGTGACTATTTTGTTTAAGTCTAATTATCACATTATTTTATATATCTTTTCTGTTTTTCTAATAAATTCTATTATAGTTTTGTTTGTTTATAAAATTAGTGTAAACCTTCCTGCCAAATTTAGTTATGTTTTTTGAGTAAATATAAAGAATTTGGATTACGAACGTTTGAGGATATTTCTTGATAATATTAAAGACTCAAAGTGTAGTTTTTTCTATATATTTCAAGGGTAAAGCGTTCACTAAACTATTCTAATTAAAAGGATTGATGTTTTCTGTATGATAGGATACTATATTTACTTTGGGATTATGTCTTTAATAGCATATCTTTGGTATCGTATTATTTATCTGTTAATATTAATTATCTCTTCGCACAACTTCAGCGAATAGTGAGGCTTTCTTTTTTTAAAGTCTTTATTTTGATCAATGAAACTCTGGTGGCCAATTTAATGTCTGATTGCTAGAAATTATCTATCTAAATTTTAATCGTAGGTTCTGCTCATTTTATTAATCAGCAATTAGCCTTATAAAGTAAATAATCTCATGAATTAATCGGGGTTATTAATTTTTTTATTAACCACATAAGGTTTGGGAATTAGTGAAATAGATTTCTTCATTTTATGCGAAAGTAACATCAAAAAATGACTACAGATATAAAAGTAAACAAGCCAGAACCTATAGTTTCTAAAAACCAGAGAGCTTTGTTTAATAGTGAAACAGATGTCAAACTTGCAATCAAGGGGTTAGAGGCGGGGAAGCCGATAGTAATAACTGCGTTTTACAGCAATGGAATGTTACTACTTAAAGCATTAAAGATTCATCTTGATAGAAAGTTGCCTAATAAATCTTTTCAAGAGCAACGAGAATATCGTACGGAATATCGCAAGTTGTCTAATCTTATCTTACTAGAAATTGTTGCTCATAAATTGGAAGTAAAAAAGGCTCCTTTTATTGGTTGGTTAGAAATACTTTATCCAGAAACAAGTAATTTTTTTCTATCCTTTCCTCATATACAAGGACTTAATAGTGCTTGGCAATGGTATAAAAATGGGGTTTCTATTCCTGTATTAAGAAATAAAATACATCCCTATTACGGAACATATTTCCCTACACGTTTCGATCATTTAGAACTTTTTGATAATTGGTTAAAACGTTACAATGGACCTAAGAAATCTGCAATCGACGTTGGAATTGGTAGTGGCGTACTTTCGTTTCAATTGATAAAGCATGGATTTCAGAAGGTTTTTGGTACAGATACAAGTCCAAATGCGATTGTTGGATTAACGGAGTTTATGGGAGCTACAAAATTATCTAGAAAGATAGAGTTAGATTATAGACCTCTTTTTGGAAAGTTTGAAAAGAAAACTGAACTGATTGTTTTTAATCCGCCTTGGTTGCCACAATCTTATAATCTAGAAAGCATGGATGGAGCGGTTTATTATACTGAAAATCTGTTTTCTGATTTTTTTGCAGCAGCAAAGCAACGACTTCTGCCAGAAGGAAAATTGGTGCTCTTATTTTCTAATTTGGCACAAATAGCAAATGTGACAAAAGAACATCCGATAGAAATGGAACTAGCAGCGGGCGGGCGATTTCAACTAGAGAAATGTCTGAAAAAGAAAGTGAAGAATGCTTCTAAAATAACAAAACGAGATCAGCATTGGCGCGCTACTGAAGTCGCAGAACTTTGGGTACTTATACACAAGTAAATTGAATACTAAAAAAAGGATTTTGTTATAAAAAAAACTAAGATTGATTTGTTCTCAAGGGACAGCTTACGGTTAAAAAACCTTTTTTTCTAAATCTGGAAAAGGCCTGTAGGCATAATAGTGTAATACTTCTTCCAAAGCCATTTTAAGCGCTTTGTTTATGGGTAATATGATGGTTCCTAAATTAAAATCTATTTGATTAAGTTGCATGTAATACTCCGTAAACACAGGTACATATAATCCTTTAGTAATTGCTTCGTTTGTGGATTTATATTTATTGGCCTGACCTTCTTTTATAATTTTACAAGTGGCTAACCTTAAATTTCCATACTTATCCGTATTGGCGGCAAACCCAAACAATCTACAAATTAAACCTCGGTATTTGTAATCGCTACAACGACCCTTATTATCAATAACAGATAATGGTTTGTAGATTAGGCAGGTGGGGCTATGGGTTTTATTAAGAGTACGAAGCATTTTTTCTGCTTTCCCATTTAAAAATAAGTGAAACGCCCATGGTAAAAACTCTAATGGAGAAGCTTCTATATCTGGTGATTTACAACATTTTCCGCAGCCAGAAACACAACTAAGCCCTGACGATTTTTCAAACTGAGCATTTTCTTGCTCTAATTTATAAAAAAGGTTTTCAACTAATTGAACTCTTCGCTCTATCGACATTATTTTTTATCGAAGGTAGGCTAAATAAGGCTAGATGGCTTATAGTATCTCTAAAAAGAAATTTAGATAAAATTATTGGCTATAAGAAAATTTGATTAACACAAAGGTGAGAACGCATCAAACCTAATTGTGGGTTTATAAAACCTTTCCTTCCACTATTGCCTGCTTGTTCGTATGGCAACCAATTTATAGACCAATAAACATCCCAATTGCAAGAGTTTATGAGACACCTTTTATTTGATCTATTAAAGATCATTCAAATAATGTTTCCGTTCATAATACATTAAATTGTTTAAGGTCATCTTTAAAGCGTTAGTTAATCCGATTTCTTGATTGAATAAATTGTTTAAACTCGCTTGTAATTGTACTTTTGTTAATTCAATTATCCCTCTTATCTTTTTATGTTATTGCTAACTTCAAATTTATAAGTTGAGATGATTGTTTAATTACCCACAGACGCACTTTTTTAAGCGGTCTAGACATTGGTAAAGTGTCGATAGAAAAAACATTCGGACAGCTTACGAAAGAAGGGTATAAGGGAGTAGCAACTTGTAGTTATATAAAAGCAGTTGCTGCTAGAAGTAAGAAGTGGAATAAAATTATTCAATAATTAGATAGAAAGTAACACAATGCAAATTAATTTAAAAGATACATTCACTAAAGAGTTACCGGCAGATCCCATTCTTGAGAATTCGAGAAGACAGGTACAAAAGGCTTGTTTTTCATTTGTAACACCTAAAAAAACAAGAAAACCAGAAATAGTACATGTTTCTCCTGAGATGCTATCGGCAATAGGTTTGTCTCAAGAAGATGCAAATAGCAATGTATTTCTGAGTGTATTTACAGGCAATAAAGTATTAGAAAACACAACACCTTATGCAATGTGCTATGGTGGACATCAATTTGGTAATTGGGCAGGACAGTTGGGAGATGGTCGCGCTATTAATTTAGCCGAAGTTGAACATCATAATAAAGACTGGACATTACAATTAAAAGGGGCAGGAGAGACTCCATATTCTCGCACAGCAGATGGCTTAGCGGTATTGAGGTCTTCTGTTCGTGAGTATTTATGTAGCGAAGCAATGTATCATTTAGGTGTTCCAACAACTAGGGCACTGTCATTGGCATTGACTGGAGATGAAGTGTTGAGAGACATGCTATATGATGGAAATGCAGCGTATGAAAAAGGTGCTGTTGTTTGTAGGGTAGCACCAAGTTTTTTACGTTTTGGTAATTATCAACTATTTGCAGTAAGTCAAGATGAAGAGACTTTAAAAACTCTTGTAGATTATACTATTAAACATCATTTTTCACATTTAGGAAAACCGACTAAAGAAACCTATTTACAGTTTTTTGAAACTGTTTCAAATAGTACTTTAGAAATGATTATTCATTGGCAACGTGTTGGGTTTGTCCATGGTGTTATGAACACAGACAATATGTCTATTCTTGGAAAAACTATAGATTATGGACCCTATGGTTGGCTAGAAGGCTATGATCATAATTGGACGCCAAACACGACAGATCATCAATTTAAACGCTATCGATATGGAGCGCAATTGGACATTGGTCTTTGGAATTTGTATCAGTTAGCAAATGCTTTATATCCCTTAATTGGAGAAGCGGAAGGGTTAGAAGGTGTTTTACAATCTTATAATGAGAAAGGACAAAGGCATTATTTAGATATGATGCGAAGTAAATTAGGTTTGTTCTCTAAGGAGAAAACGGATGCAGCATTAATAACTGATTTAGAAGAAATATTGCAATTAACAGAAACAGACATGACGATTTTCTTTAGAAACTTGAGTGATTTTTCTGCAGAGAATCCTTCAAAAGGACTGATTGTTATTAAGGACGCTTTTTATATACCCACTGAAGTGTCAGATTCGATAAAACAAAAATGGAACTCCTGGTTTGGGCAATATGCAGCGCGATTAAAGAAAGAAGGCATGGCTTCAAAAGAGCGAAAAGAGAAAATGAATCAAGTGAATCCTAAATATGTACTGCGAAATTATATGGCGCAATTAGCTATTGATGATGCGAATAAAGGAGATTATAAATTAATTGACGAATTGTTTAAATTGCTCAGAAAACCATATGAAGAGCAACCAAAAAGCGAGAAATGGTTTGTGAAACGTCCAGATTGGGCAAGACACAAAGCTGGGTGTTCTATGTTGTCATGTAGTTCTTAATAAGATGTTTTTAAAAGATATAAGAAGATCGCATAGAAATACAAAAATTTAGATAGTCTAAAATTATTTATATACGGAATTCACTTTTACACAATAAGGATAGATAGGTATTGAGGTTTGTGAGGAATGGGACTGAAAGATATTATTGATTAATAACTTCAATTTTATAGTCATCTCCATTTATATTAACGATGCTTATTGAATTATTATTTTCAAATTTCTTTCTAATTTTTGAAATAAAAATAAGTTCTCCTTAGAGTACCTTGCTTGACAAATTTAAAACTCAATTTAAAGGAAAATGAGTAAATCCAAGGAGAATTCATAGTATTAGTTTGGCTGAAAATTTAAGTATTACTGAGCCAAATGTGTTGTATAATTGTAGTTTGAATCTAATCTTTATTTTGCATAAAATAAGGGATTACACTGAAGAATATTGTGTTGGAAGCGAACGTAAAGCAAGTATATGAAAAATTATCTTTCTTGAAATATAATCCTACTAAAGTACGGGAACACTTATGATGCAAAATGGAAAAGAAGGGAGGTATTATAGAATTGGAAACTAGCAATTCAGTAGTTAAAACAATTCCTTTTTAACGGCCTCATAATAAGAATCACTGACTGCAATTTTAATATCTGATAATAATAACTCTCGACCTTTTAAACCCGTGACTTTAGTTTTGTTAATTATATAGGATCTATGGACACGCATGAAAATTGAAGCATCTAACGTTTTTTCTAACGATTTAAGTGTTTGATAACTCATTATTCTTTTAGTAGCCGTATGAAATTTTACATACTCACTATCACTTTCAATATGTGTAATATCGTTAAGTTTTAGTTTATGTAAATCATAACCAGATTTTATCGTAAGTGTTGCATCTGAATTAGTACTTGTGTTTGACTGCAGTTTTGTAACAGCATTTAGAAAACGTTCAAATGTGATTGGTTTCAATAAATAATCAACTGCGTTTAATTCAAAGCCTTCTAGTGCATATTCTGCATAGGCAGTTGTAAAAATAACTCTACATTTTTCTGGCAAAATACTCGCGAGGACGGTACCTTTTAAATCTGGCATTTGAATATCGAGAAATACAAGATCGATATCCTTATTTTTTATAATACTTAATGCCTCAACAGGGTTTTCATAAGTTCCAACAACTTCTATAAAATCTATCTTATTGGCATAGGTTTTCAACAAAGTTCTAGCCAGTTCTTCATCATCAATAATCAAACATTTCAACATATTATTTATATTTTAATCATTAAATCTATAAAGTACTCCGTAGAGGTTTCATTAATTTTAAGTTTGTAAGAATCGGAATATACTATAGCCAATCTTTTCTTTACATTTTCCAAACCAATACCGCCGACATCATCTTTTTCGATTTTTTGTGTTGGTTTACTGTTTGTTACTTTTAGTGCTATTTGTTTGGAGTTTGCGATTAACTCAATATTGATAAAGGCTTTACCTCGTTTCTCAATATGACTGTGTTTTAAGGCGTTTTCAATGAATGGAATAAATATCATTGGCGCTACAGGAGCCATTGGGTCGGCTATTTCGTAATGCGTTGTTATAGGATATTTCTCGCTGCTTTTTAATGAAAATAATTTGATGTAGTTTTCTATATAATCAATTTCTTTTTGTACTAAAACCTTGGGTCGTTCACATTCATACAATACATATCTAAGCATGTTAGATAAATAACTAATACTTTCTTGAGTTCGTGTTGTATCTATCGCGGATAAAGCATAGATGTTATTGAGTGAATTGAATAAAAAATGAGGATTAATCTGGGTTTTAAGCAATTTTAATTCAGTTTGTAAATGTGCTGTTTCGACCCTTAAGTGTTCCTCTTCTTTCTTTTTTGCAAATATAAAGACCTCTATAAAAGCGGCTATTATAAATGATATAGAGAGCATAAGAAAATGAATAAAGAATTTTGATGACCCAACCTTTGGCATAAAAAATTTATTTCCTTGAGGCCATTGAGGAATGCGGCTCCTTGCTTCTTGCTTCATTTCTGGAGGAGGTCCTTGGCGCCTCATTTCTAGTCGTAGCTTAGGCTTTTTAGGTAATTGTATCAAACTAGAGGATATCTGAGCACAGAATATTAAGGAAGCCAATGATATCAAAGTAAATAAAAGATATCGTTTCTTAAACAGTAAGGTCTTTGCACCATAAAAAATAAGTCCGGCAATAAGACAGACTTGAAATAGATATGCGACAGAATGATCTAGTAAATAATTTGAATTAAAATTTTGGCCAGCAAATAAAATAAGCCAGACAATTAGCCATAAAAATGACTGTAAAAGAAAACGTTTACATTGATTCATACTACAAATAAAAACAATTAATAATTAAGGTCTCCCAAAAACAATCAAAATTAAACTTGCTTAATATATGATTAAAAGAAAACGGAAATGTATTCACTGAAAACCTATGGGCATTCATTGAAAACAGCATTTTTTAATATTACTTTTTCTTTAATTTGTTGTCAAAGGATAAATTAAAACATTTAAAAGTATGATACTAAAAACAATTAAAACAATAAGTTTAGTGATGATTATTTGCGTCGCATTTCTTTCTAATTCAACGTATGCACAGCCTCAAGGAGGGCAAAGGGGAGGCCAGCAAGGTCCACCACCGATTCCATCTGCCAAGCAAATAAAAAAAATGATAAATGAATTAACAACGGAAATTTCATTATCAGAACCTCAAGAGTTAGAGGTATTAGAATTGTATACAAATCACTTTAAAGAAATTAAGGATAAAATAAAATCTGGAAGGCCAGATAGAGATGAAATGCAGTCAATTAGAAAAAATTTTGAGGATGATGTTAAAGAAGTGCTGTCTGAAGATCAGCAAGAACTATATACCCGTTATTTGAATAATAATCGTCCTAAAAAAGGAAGACGAGAAAAGAGAAATTAAAACAAAAGAAAATATGTTACTAGTTAAAAAAAACATCAACTTGCTTTTTACAGTAATAGTTTTAGTTGGTTTTACAATTATTTTAAATTCATGCAGTAATGACAATGAGGAAGTTATCGATATAATTGAAGAAGAGATAATTGAAGTTTTTGATGATACCGATTTTGAAGCAATAGATTGGACATCAGACACTCACACCAAAGAGGCCGATCCCAATATTGAGAAAATATTTGAGGATAATACAGTAAAAAGATTAGATATCGTAGTTACTGAAAACCGTTGGCAAAGTATGCTTGATGACATGACAGATCTATACGGAACCTTTGGAGTTGGAGGTGGTCCAGGCGGTTCAGGTGGTCCAGGTGGTGGAGTAGACATTGACAAAAATCCAATTTTTGTACCTGCAGAGGTTTTCTATAACGGTATTGAGTGGTATCGTGTTGGGGTTCGTTTTAAAGGAAATTCCAGTTTGCGAACTAGTTGGCAATCCGGAATTTTAAAATTATCATTAAAACTAGATTTTGACGAGTTTGAAGATAAGTATCCACAAATAGACAATCAACGTTTTTATGGGTTTAAAAAATTAAGCCTCAAGAATAATTATGATGACATCTCGATGTTGCGAGAAAAAGTTGCGATGGATGTTTTTAGAAATGCAGGTTTGGTAGCGTCTCATACGGCATTTTATAGCGTTTACGTAGATCATGGCGATGGCCCTGAGTATTTTGGATTATACACCATGGTTGAGGAGGTTGATGATACCGTTTTAGATACTCAATTTTCTGATGATGATGGCAATTTATATAAGCCTGATGGTGATGCCGCTAGTTTTGCAGTAGGAACTTTTGATGAAGATGAATATGTTAAAAAGAACAATGAAGATGAAGCTGATTTTTCAGATGTTGAAAACTTATTATCAATCTTACATGATGGTTCAAGAATTACAGATGCTTCCGCTTGGAGAGAAAATTTAGAAGCAGTGTTTGATACCGATGTGTTTTTAAAATACTTAGCAGTTAATACAGTTATTCAAAACTGGGATACTTATGGCAGAATGACGCATAATTATTATTTATATAATAATCCTGATACGGGTAAATTAACTTGGATTCCTTGGGATAATAATGAGGCTTTACAAAATGGAAAAATGGGAGGTTCACTAAAACTAGATTTTTCTGATGTATCTGCGTTACAATGGCCATTGATTGGATACCTATACCAAGACCAAGTGTATAAAGAAAAATACGACACCTATGTTCAAGAAGTTATTGATGGCCCTTTTAATAGTAGTAAAATGCAAGTATTATATAGTTCATATTCAGCTTTGGTTGCGTCCTATGCGAATTCCGAAATAGCGGGTTATACTTTTTTAAGATCTAGTACAGATTTTCAAACGGGCATTAATCAAGTTAATACTCATGTTACAGAACGAGCATCAGCAGTAAGTAATTATTTGAATTAATAAGAAATGAGTTTTAATAATTAAGATTGGTTTGGTTCGTTTTTTAAAGCTTCATGATAAGTTACGAAGCTTTAGACAAAAAGAATGAAAACGCACGTATTTTAAGAAAAACATATTTAAAAAAATGAAAAATTTAATTATTCTATTCTGTTTAATAATTGTGAGTTGCAATAGCAATAAGAATGCTTCACTTAGTAATAATAATCACAGTCATAATGGTCAAGATAGCCACCTTTATGAAATAGAAAACATCGTACTAAATAAGAATAATTATTTTGGAGAGTATAGTTTAGAAGATCAAAATTTTGGAACTAAAACAAAGGTTACTCTTACATCAGATCAGCGTGTTATGGTAACCAATTCGCTCCCAAATCATAAAACAGGAGCATTCCCAACGAAAGGAAATCCAAATACAATTTCTATTCAAAAGAAAACGTATAATTTTCCGTTAAATCCAAAATATATAGGAAAAGTACAATGGATGCGAGAACCCGGAGTGGCTTTAAATGGTATAAAATTCGAACCACAAACTGCAGAAGTTGTGGTGTGCGAAACAGGCGAAAATTATCGTGTAGAAGCCATACAAGATCTTATAGATTTAGGATTGGATTTTAACTATGCGCACGTACAACCTACTGGGGCTTACCATTATCATGGAGCCCCAACTTCTGCAATTGAAAATTTTGATACAGGTAAAGATTTGGTTCATATAGGTTTTGCTCATGATGGTTTTCCAATGTATTATTCTAAAAGCGGAAAATATAAAACAAGTTTTAAACTATTAGAAGGTACGCGAGAAGGAGAAGATTGTACCTATGAAAATCCAATACAAAGTATGGATATTTCGGTTGGTGGTCATCATGATGGCACTTATGGTTCGGATTTTGAATATGCGGAGGGCTATGGCGATTTGGATGTATGCAACGGAATTACAATTGAAGGCAAATATATGTATCTTGTTACAAATGAATTTCCTTATATAGGTCGCTGTTTAATGGGAGAAGTTGAACACGAAGAACGTCATGGACCACCTCTACGGCAAAAGGGAAGAGATCATGTAGAGCGATTAAGTGCTACACAATTATTTGAACAAATGGATACTGATAAAGATGGTAAACTTTCTAAGATTGAATCCAAAGGACCTTTAGAGCGAGATTTCTCTAGTACAGACAGCGATGCGAATGACTTCATTTCATTAGACGAATTAGAAAAGGGAATAAAGAATAAAGGAAAATCAACACGAAAAGAATAATTCTTTTATAAAAAAAAA